>Ga0315903_10004212_pt1 | contig 19342 bp, 14 predicted proteins | sample LakEriMetagenome_7_FD_203524 | JGI IMG/M metagenome (GOLD analysis project Ga0315903, IMG submission 203524) | Freshwater fungal communities from buoy surface, Lake Erie, Ohio, United States - Buoy 2 MA119 | ecosystem: Environmental > Aquatic > Freshwater > Lake | place: USA: Lake Erie, Ohio...
TATTTGTAGCGAACAAGGATCATGCTGACAAATACAGGAGTGCCGGATTCGGACTGGTGATGAGTGTTAGCACGGATGGCATTGCCAGAGGAACTTCAACCATTGTCAGTCTCGGTGACAGCAAAGAAAATGAACTCATCCTGCGCGATCGGGCAGCGGCGTGTTATTCATTCAACAAGGGAACTTCTCAACAGGATTATCCTACCTCAGAAATGGGAGCCATTGCCTTGCTGCGTCAGTCTTTCCTGGATGCCGCCTGGTATCAGGCAGGAGGAAATAAAAAGGAGTTTAATATTTCCATTGAATCCTGGATTGAAAACCAAACCCTGCCGCAGATTTTTGAATCCGAAAATTATCTTCAGTCATTGCGAATCGATCGTGTAGGAGATGAATTCGGGGTGAATTACATTGTTATGGGATCAGGAGATGAATACAAGCGCGCCCGCGATATCAGACTCACCGGCAACAGTTATATTCTCCCGCTGAAGTTTCCGGAAGGCTATGATGTAAGTGATCCATATGACGCCTTGAACATGACACTGGGCGAGCTCAAACACTGGGAGCTGGCGCCGGCCAATGCAGCAATAGTATTTGAATCGGGAGTGAATTTTGCCCTGAGCTCATTTAAGCATAAAGATCCTTCAGAGTTTCTGGAGTCCCTGCGCAAGGCCATCCGTCACGGTTTGCCTGCAAAGGAGGCCATGAAAGCACTCACCATCACACCTGCTTCCATGCTTCGTATCAGTGAAATGACCGGATCGCTGAACAAAGGCAAACTGGCCAACTTCATCATCACTGCGGGTGATATTTTCGAAAAGGAAAATCCGATCCTGGAGAACTGGATTTCCGGTAAACGTTTCGTTATCCGCGTAAGCGAAACCCGAAATATCACAGGGAACTACACTCTTCGTGTAGAGGGAATGGCTCCCATGCCTTTGATCATTAAAGGCAAACCCTTTCAGTTAACCGCACAAGTGCTTGATCAGAAAGATACAGTCAAAGCTCAGGTGACTTTCGAAAATAACATCATCCAGTTAAAATTCGATCTTAAAAAACAGGCAAACAAAGGTAAATACAGTCTGACCGGCTACCTCATGCCCGGCACGGTTCCGGTATTTTCAGGAAACGGATTCAGTCCGGAGATGAAATCACTTTCGTGGGATGCCAATTTCAACAGTGATGTTGCTGCTGACATCACAGCTGATACCTCGGTAACGGAAAAGCCAATGAGAGGCAAAACACTGTTTCCAAACAAGGCTTACGGTTTCGACTCGCTTCCCGCAAAGGAAACCGTGCTGTTCAAAAATGCAACGGTATGGACAAACGAAAAAGAGGGCATTCTCCAAAATACGGATGTGCTGATTGCAAACGGGAAAATTATTAGGGTAGGGAAAAATATTGACGGAACAGGAGCCAGGATCATTGATGCCGCAGGGAAACACCTTACTGCGGGTATCATTGATGAACATTCACACATCGCTGTCAGCCAGAATGTAAACGAGTGCTCACACGCCATCACTTCAGAAGTCCGTATCGGCGACGTTATTGATCCGGATGACATCAACATTTACCGGCAACTGGCAGGCGGTGTCACCACCTCCCAGTTACTGCACGGCTCATGCAATCCTATTGGCGGCCAGTCGGGGCTGATCAAACTTCGCTGGGGGCAAAATGCCGAAGGAATGAAGTTCGAAAACGCGCCGGGCTTTATCAAGTTCGCTTTGGGTGAGAATGTCAAGCAGTCGAACTGGGGTGATGATTTCAGAATCCGTTATCCTCAAACACGCATGGGTGTTGAACAGGTTTACATCGATGCCTTTACCCGCGCAAAGGAATATGAAACGGAGTGGAAAGCATATAACTCCAAGTTAAAAGGCGCCGTGAAACCCCGCCGAGATCTTCGGATCGAAGCGTTGCTTGAAATACAAAATCAGCAGCGCTTCATCACCTGCCACTCGTATCAGCAGGGCGAAATCAATATGCTCATGAAAGTGGCCGACTCCCTTGGATTCAAAGTCAATATTTTTACTCACATCCTTGAAGGCTACAAAGTAGCCGATAAAATGAAAGCACACGGAGCGGGGGCCTCCAGTTTTTCAGACTGGTGGGGATACAAATATGAAGTGATTGAAGCCATCCCGCACAACGGACCGATTTTACAGCGTTCGGGAGTAACAGTTGCCTATAATTCCGACGATGCCGAAATGGCGCGACGGTTGAATCAGGAAGCCGCCAAAGCGGTGATGTACGGCGGTGTGACCGAAGAAGAGGCCCTGAAATACGTTACTCTTAATCCTGCAAAACTTTTACGCATCGACAACCGCGTTGGCAGTATCAAAGCAGGAAAAGATGCGGATGTGGTATTATGGAACAACCATCCTCTCAGCGTATATGCAAAAGCGTTAATGACATTCATCGACGGAACCTGCTATTACGAGGCTGCACGTGATGAGGCGGCGAGAAAAGAAATTGAAGCAGAAAGGTCACGCATCATCAGAAAAATGACAGATGAAAAGGGCAAGGGAGGGATCAATGAAGGGAAAAAACCTCCGTTTCATGTTCAGCATTTGTTTCATTGTATGGAGGAAGAGGAGGAGCATTGAGCTCTTAGTTCCTAGTTCCTAGTTCTTAGTTCACAGATCACAATTCACGATTAAATGAAAAAATACATCACCACTCTGTTCATTTCTTGTTTCGCCATATCAGGGATGTCTCAAAATCCGGTTCCGGCTGAGGCGCAGACCAAACGCATACTGTTGGTTGGTGGTACTGCACACACCGGAAACGGAGAGGTGATAGCAAACAGCGCTGTCGGTTTTGAAAAAGGCAAACTGACTTTGGTTGCCGATGCCACTAAAATCCGCATCGACCGCACAGCGTACGACACCATCATCAATACCGAGGGAAAACACCTTTATCCAGGTCTCATTGCCATGAACAACATCATCGGTCTTTCGGAGATTGAATCGGTCAGGGCAACACACGACTTTTCCGAAACCGGATCCTACAACCCTTCGGTGCGTTCCATCATAGCTTACAACACTGACTCACGAATCACTCCCACCATTCGCTCAAACGGCATTCTCCTGGCGCAAATCACACCCAGGGGAGGAGTGGTATCAGGACAATCTTCGGTGGTAGAACTGGATGCGTGGAACTACGAAGATGCTGCCTACAAGACTGATGACGGCATCCATCTCAACTGGCCATCCATGAGAATTACCATATCCAGACGACCGGATCCTGACGACAAACAAAAAGAAAGAACTCAAAGAACTTTGGAAGAAATCCGTAAACTTTTTACTGATGCCAAAGCTTATTATCTGCAAAAAACGCCTCCTGTCAACCAGCATCTCGAAGCCATGAAGGGATTGTTCGACGGAAGCAAAAAACTGTATGTTCACTGTAATTACGTAAAAGAAATTATTGCAGCTGCGGGATTGTGCCGTGAATTCGGACTCAGCATGGTGCTGGTTGGTGGCACCGACGCTCACATGGTGACCGATCTGCTCAAAAAACAAAATATACCGGTGGTGCTTATGGAGACTCACCGGCTGCCATCAAGGGAAGATGAAGACATCGACATGCCCTTTAAGCTCCCTTCCATACTGGAAAAAGCAGGAATCACCTATGCCATCGCCGTCAAGGATTTCTGGCAGGTGCGTAATCTTCCTTTTCAGGCAGGACAGTCTGCAGGTCACGGACTTACCAGGGAGCAGGCGCTGAGGGCTGTTACCTCCTCCCCTGCCAGAATTCTCGGAATCGACTCAACGGTGGGGGCGCTTGAAAACGGCAAGGATGCGACACTGATCATTTCTTCGGGTGATTTACTTGACGTAAAATCATCTGTTGTGGAGATGGCTTTTATCCGCGGAAAGCAAATTGATCTAAACAATGTGCAGAAACAACTGTTTGAGAAGTACAATAATAAGTACGGATTCTAATGAGCTGACCGCGAATTGCTGCGGTCATTTGATTGAAAACCGGGTTTATTTGTGATTATCTTTGCACCCGTTTCACAATTGAATTTTAATGGCAGTATTTCTCTTTCTCATCCTTCATTGGTACCTCTCCCTTTTTGCCCAAACATTCTTCCTGCACCGGTATGGCGCACATAAAATGTTTACGATGTCGCCGTTTTGGGAAAAGTTTTTTTTCGCTTTCACCTGGTTTACTCAAGGATCCTCTTACCTCAACCCAAGAGCTTACGCAGTGATGCACCGAATGCATCATGCCTACAGTGATACCGAAAAAGATCCGCACAGTCCGCATTATTTCCGTGATGCCTTTCAGATGATCTGGCGAACCAAAGACTATTACAATGCACTGGTGAACAAAAGGGTTGTGCCTGAGGCGCGCTTTGACAAAAACTATCCCGAGTGGCCTGCCATGGAGAAAATGGCTGAAAGTAGCTTGTCACGCTATCTGTTTGCTGCAGGATATATTTTGTTTTATGTTTTTTTCGCTACCCAGTGGTGGATGTGGCTCTTCCTGCCTTTCCACTTTTTCATGGGCCCCATCCAGGGCGCCATCGTGAATTGGGCCGGTCACAAGTATGGCTACCGAAACTTTGAAGAAGACGATCACTCCAAAAACACGTTGTTCCTCGATTTTTTCCTGCTCGGAGAGCTTTTTCAGAACAATCACCACCACGCCGCGGCCCGCAGCAACTTCGCTGCTAAATGGTGGGAATTCGACCCTGTTTATCCGGTGATTTGGGTCATGGATAAAATAGGGGTGTTGAAAATGGTCAGATCTGTTTGATTAACAGATTTTTAAGGCTCCTTAAACCGAATTGCGGCATATTGGTCTGACCTGCGAAATTACCTACCTTTGCCCACCTGAATAAAGGTCTTTTTTCCTGAGAAAATGTCTGTTTCCAAACATATTATACCGCAACAATACCGCGTCACCAAAGCAGACCGTATCCGCGCCAACGGGCATAAACCCTGTGTGGTTTGGCTCACCGGGTTGTCGGGATCGGGCAAAAGCACGCTGGCCAACGCGGTTGAACAAAAGCTTTTCGAAAAGGGAATTCACACGTATGTGCTTGACGGAGATAACATCCGTCACGGACTGAACAGCAACGTTGATTTTTCTCCGGAAGGTCGTAAGGAAAATATCAGAAGGATCGGTGAAGCAGCCAAACTTTTTGTCGATGCCGGCATGGTAGTGCTCACTGCATTCATCTCGCCTTACCGCGCCGACCGCGACCATGTCAGAAGCATCCTTGGCGAAGATGAATTCGTGGAGGTGTTTGTGAATTGTCCGCTGGAAGTCTGCGAAGCCCGGGATGTGAAAGGTCTTTATCAAAAGGCAAGAGCCGGTGAGATTCCGGATTTTACCGGGATCAGCTCTCCGTTCGAAGAACCGCTCCATCCTGAGATAACGGTACGTACAAACGATTTGTCCATTGAAGAATCTGCTGATATCATTAACGACTACATACTTAAACTGATTACCATCCAGAAATGATACTTTACAATCTGAATCATTTACGCATTCTTGAATCCGAGGCCATTTACGTGATCCGGGAAACCGCAGCCCAGTTTGAACGACCCGCACTTTTGTTCTCCGGAGGCAAAGACTCCATTGTGATGGTGCATCTCGCCCGCAAAGCCTTCTTTCCTGCCAAGATTCCTTTTCCGCTTGTGCATATCGATACAGGACACAATTTCCCTGAAGCGATCGAATTCCGCGATATGCTGGTGGAGAAAATCGGCGCTCAGCTGATTGTCGGATCCGTCCAGAAAAGTATCGATGAAGGTCGTGTGGCGGAAGAAAAAGGCATCAACGCCAGCCGGAATATGCTTCAGACTACTACATTGCTCGATACTATTGAAGAATATAAATTCGACGCCTGCCTCGGCGGTGCAAGACGCGATGAAGAAAAAGCAAGAGCCAAGGAGCGATTCTTTTCACACCGCGATGAATTCGGTCAGTGGGATCCTAAAAACCAGCGGCCAGAACTCTGGAATCTGCTCAACGGTAAAAAAAGAATGGGAGAACATTTCAGGGTGTTCCCGCTCAGCAACTGGACCGAGATGGATGTCTGGCAATACCTCAACCAGGAGAAACTTGAAATTCCTTCCATCTATTTTGCTCACGACCGCGACTGCATAGTCAGAGACGGAATGATACTGGCCAAGTCGGATTTCATCTCCATGAAACCCGATGAAAAAGTGGAAAACCTTCATGTACGTTACCGCACAGTAGGCGACATGACCTGCACCGGCGCCATCATGTCGAACGCATCCACTATTGCTGAAATCATCAATGAAGTAGCTTCCTCACGAGTTACTGAAAGAGGAACCCGAACAGATGATAAACGTTCGGAAACCGCTATGGAAGACAGGAAAAAGCAGGGATACTTTTGATAATGATGAATTTTGAATTTTGAATGGTTCAAAATGCATAATTCACAATTCATAATTAATAATTCACAATTCATAATTAATAATTAATAATTAATAATGCCTCAACGCAACCAAAAGACTTACGAAAACATGGAACTCCTGCGATTTACTACTGCAGGAAGTGTTGACGACGGTAAAAGCACTCTGATCGGAAGATTGCTTTACGACAGTAAGTCCATTTTCGAAGATCAGCTTGAATCGATTGAACGCACCAGCAAACTGAAAGGATATGAGCATGTTGACCTTGCACTGCTGACCGACGGATTGCGTGCAGAGCGCGAGCAGGGCATCACCATTGATGTCGCTTACCGTTATTTCGCTACACCGAAGAGAAAATTCATTATTGCCGACACCCCGGGTCATATTCAGTACACCAGAAACATGGTAACGGGTGCCTCAACGGCCAATCTCGCGCTCATTCTGGTGGATGCCAGAAAAGGTATCGTCGAACAAACCAACCGGCATTCGTTCATTGCTTCTCTGCTGCAGATCCCTCACATCATTGTTTGTATCAATAAAATGGACCTGGTGGATTATAATCAGGAAGTCTATGAGGAACTGGTGGATGAATATAAAAAGCTTTCATCAAGGCTTGATGTGAAGGATGTTCATTTCGTTCCCATCAGCGCCCTCAAAGGAGATAATGTGGTTGACAAATCCACCAACATGCCATGGTACCAGGGATCCACGTTGATGTACCTTCTTGAAAACGTACATATCGGAGGTGATGAAAACCACATCGACTGCCGCTTTCCAGTTCAGTATGTGATCAGACCACAGGCAACCGAGTACCACGATTTTAGAGGGTATGCAGGCAGAATTGCAGGAGGTGTATTCAAACCTGGCGATGCAGTTAAAATTCTTCCCTCCGGTTTCTCCGCAAGAGTAAAGTCCATTCATCCGATGAATACATTGTCGGTGGAGGACACCATCAATGAAGCCTTCTCCCCCATGTCGGTGACCATGACTCTTGATACTGATATCGATATCTCAAGAGGCGATATGATCGTCAGGGAAAACAACGTACCCAATGTTTCACAGGATATCGACATCATGATCTGCTGGATGAGCGAGCGTGATCTGGTACCTAACGGAAAATATGCACTCAAGCATACCACCAAAGATGTTCGTTGTATCATCAAGGACATCCGGTACAAAGTTGATATCAATACATTGCACCGTTCTGAAAACGACAAGAAAATCGGAATGAACGACATAGCCCGCATTCAGATTCGCACCACGGCCCCCTTGTTCTTCGATAATTACCGCAAAAACCGTATTACCGGAAGTGTCATACTGATCGATGAAGGCACCAATGAAACTGTTGGAGCGGGAATGATTGTTTAGGAATTGATAAAAGAAAAGAACTAATAGTCAATGTATCGTGATGCATCATCATGCATTATCACGCATCGTGACACATAGTGTCACATCATTTCGAACCGCGATTTATCGCAACAAGAACACACTTCGGTCCGGCGTCGAGCGAAGCCGAGACGCAGCCGTCGTCATGGCGAGCGAAGCCGAGCCACATTCTGCAGCCAATGCCCAAACATCTCCAGACTCTCACCGCCATCACTGCCGCCCTCGAAGCCGGCAAACGCATTAAAGCCATTTACGAGCAATCAGCTGATGCCGAAGCGTTCAAGGTTTTTCTCAAACAAGACCAGTCGCCCCTCACAGTTGCCGATCTGGTATCGCACGACACGATCATGATTGAACTCGAATCTACCGATCTGCCTGTGTTGAGCGAAGAGGCGGAAGGCATGCCCTATTCGGAGCGTAAAAAATGGGATTTGTTCTGGCTCGTGGATCCGCTGGACGGCACCAAAGAATTCATCAACCGCAACGGAGAGTTTACTGTTAACATCGCGCTCATTGAAAACGGCAGCCCTGTTATGGGGGTCATTTATGTACCGGTAACCGATGTGCTGTATTTTGGTTCTGTCACCACCGGAAGTTTCCGGCTCGAAGCAGCTTCCGAAAAAATAGGTCATTATCTGAACGACGGAATCGATCTGCAAATGATCATCTCCCACTCAAGCCAACTACCCCTGCAAATGCCTCCTCATCCGTTTACCGTTGTGGCCAGTCGTTCCCATCTCTCACCGGAGACAGAGGTATTAATCGAAAATTTCAAAAAGAAACACGGCGACCTTCGGTTTATGTCGAAAGGCAGCTCACTTAAAATATGCCTCGTAGCTGAAGGCACGGCCGATGTTTATCCACGGCTGGCTCCTACCATGGAATGGGATACTGCGGCAGGACAAGCCATCGCGGTTTCAGCCGGTTGCAAAGTAACGATTCATCCGGGGGATACTCCCGTCACCTACAACAAAGAAAATCTGCTCAACCCTCATTTTGTAGTGTCGCGTAACTGAAAATGATCCGCAAATTCAAGAAAGATCTGAAAGCCGATTTCCGTGACCGGAGTTTTAAAGAGATGGTCAGGGAAGGCTCGGTGGCCTTTCTGATTCGAATTGGCGGACTGGTGGCAGGATATGCTTTTGTATTTATCATATCGCGGTACTTTGGCTCCGAAGTGCTGGGAGCACACACCTTATCAGTAACCGTTCTGATGATGTTTACCGTTGCCGGAAAGCTTGGAATGGACACCAATCTGGTGAGAAATTTCGCACAAGCACACGGAGATAATCGTTGGGATAAGATCATGGAAGTGTATAAGAAAACACTTTCTGTGATTATTCCCGTGGGACTGCTGCTTTCCGCGCTGCTCTACTTCACGGCACCGCTGATTGCTGAAAATATTTTCGGAAAGCCCATGCTCACACCATGGTTCAGGGTCATTTCATTCGGTGTGTTACCCATGGTGTTGCGGTTTGTAAACTCCGAATGCTATCGTGGATTCGGAATGAACCGCGAGTATGCCTACAGCCAGAATGTTGGCTACTTCATTTACGCATCGGTCATTCTCGGTGTGCTCGCACAATTTTCCGATCATGAACTCCTGCCCAACATTGCATTTGCATCGAGTCTGATTATTCTTGCTGTCAGCAGCAGCTGGCTCATTTACCGTAGAATTAAAAAGCACACCGATATCACAGCCAACGAGTATCCGATGAAGGAACTGCTAAGTCATTCCTTACCGATGCTCATGACCAACTCCATGCTCATGATCTCAGGATGGATCAACACCATTCTGCTCGGTATCTGGGCAACTGAAAGCGATGTGGGTATTTATTCCGTAGTTCTCAAAATCGCAACTTTCGCCACATTTATGTTGATGTCGGTGAACAGTATAGCCACTCCCCGATTTGCACAACTGTATGCCAAAGGCGATATGGAACAATTCCGGAAATACACGGCACAGACAGCGAAGATTATATTTTTAACATCACTGCCGGTATTTGCCGGAATTCTCCTGCTCAATGAATGGCTGCTTTCCCTTTTCGGAGAAGAGTTTACTGAAGGTTCACTCGCATTGATTATCACCATGGCAGGACAGTCATTCAATGTATTCGCCGGATCTGTCGGAGCGATCCTCAACATGACAGGGCATCAGAAAAATTTCAGGAATATCATTACGGCAAGTACCATAGTCAATGTGATCATTTGCTTTATTCTGATCCCAAAATACGGACTACTCGGATCAGCGATTGCAGGAGCTGTTTTTATGGCGTCCTGGAACATCGCATCACTGATTTATATCAAAAGAAAACTGGGTGTTGATTCATTTTACAATCCGTTCAGATGAGTGATCCGGGTAAATATCTCATTGTAGGGGGCAGCACCAAGTGTGGTACCACCTCTGTGTTCAGCTATTTTCAGTTTCACCCTCAGGTGTGTCCGTGTGTGATGAAAGAATCAAGATACTTTCTTGAATCAGACTACCTGTTTTCTGCCGGAAGGAAAAACACACCTGAAGTTGACTCGTTCAGCAAATTGTTTTCCGGCTGCACCGATTCGCAATTGAGATTTGAAGCTACACCCGACTATCTCTATTCACAAATTGCCATCGACAGGATTGGAGCAGAACTCGAACAGGTGAAATTAGTTTTCATCCTCCGCGATCCTGTTGACCGCCTCATCTCCTGGTACAAATTCGCGTCGCTGAACGGAATGATTCCAAAAGAGGTCTCTTTCGATGAATTCATATCCATGCAGTCGTTTGAATCAACCGCACCGCAACACTTGCGTGCGATGGAACAGGGCTGCTATTCAAAATACCTGCGGGCGTTTATATCGAGGTTTGGCAAGGAACGGATACATGTTTGTTTTTACGAAACACTCAAAACAGATCCTCAGAATCTTTGCAGCGGAATTGCCTCCTTTGCCGGAATTGATACCAATTATTTTGAAGGATACCGTTTTGAAGTGTTCAATCCATCTGTTCCGGTGAAAAGTGTCTTGATGCATCGGTTGATGCGTCAATTTAAGAGGTCGGTCAGACCCTTAACACGACTTTTCCCGGATAAGGTCAGGGAAAAACTTAAATTCGCCGGAAGAAAGGCCGAGAATCTTTACATTGCTGCCAACAAAGATACTGACGGCACCGAAGTAGTGATCGGGAACGATACGATCCACCATCTTCGGAAACTCTACAAAAATGAACCTGCTGAAATTGCCCGACTGACCGGTCGCCAACCCGACTGGAACTACCTTCAGTAACATGAAACTTCGCATCACCTTCATCATATTGCTGCTGGCCGCATTTGTGCCTTTCGAGGTGATGATATTGAAGTACCTGCCTGTTTCCGACACAATTTACGGATACCTGCGCTTTGCCGTTGAAGTACTGATCTACCTGATCGCAGGCATTGTTTTCGGAAGATACCTTTTTATGAAGCAGAAGCCTGCAGGAACACCTGTAGACAAGCCCATGCTGATTTTCATTGCCTACGCGGTCATCATCACCATCGTCAACAATGCTCCTTTCATTCAGTCGTTCATCGGACTTCGGGCGCTGCTACGATATGTTCCTTTGTTCTACGTCATCACACATATTCACTTCAGCAGCACTTCGGGAAAAAAGATTTTTGACGGACTGATGATTGTGGTCGGAATACAATGCGCCATTGCCATTTATCAGCATTACTTCGGCATTTCGCAAATCTGGTATCCGCGTGCCAGCGATCTTGAAATCGGCGGTAAACAAACCGGATTCAAACTGCTTAATACCGGTTTTGGAGGAGGAAGAGAAATGGGCGCAGGCATTGGAACTTTCGGCGATTCCGTATTCCTGGCCTTGTTCCTGGTAATTTGTTTTGTGGTTGCATTCGCAGCCCTGCAGCGCTCTGAAATGATCAGCAAAAAGCAACGAATCTGGTACAGTACCATACTGATGCTGATCACCGTTTCTTTATTTTTCACCTACTCAAGAGGGTCCGTATTGATTGCATTACTCTCTGTTCCGCTGATCATTTATCTTGCAGGTGGCAGAAAAAAACTGGTGGTGTACATAGGAGCAGCCGTTATTCTGCTGGTACCCGTCATACTTTTCGGAGTGATTGATAACAATACCACGACGTCCTCCTACATCAATCCCAAAATAAAATACACGGATCCGATTGCCAATATAACCACTATTTTCAGCAGCAGCTACGTTGATAATACTCTTCAGTTCTCTCGTGGAGCCGTACTGACCGAGATTGGCGGAGAACTCATCAGCTCCATGAAACTGCTCGGATACAGTCCGGCGCAGGACTTTGCACTGGAAAAAGCCGCCACCAAACTTTTCGGATCCAACATGCCCATCAACAATCTTCCGATTATCAACGATGTTTACTGGGTGGCATTCATTATTTATTACGGATTAATCGGCCTGGCGATCTATTTTTTCATCTTGTATCGAATATTTACCACCTCCAGATATGTAATTCGTCATTCACCCGACCCATATTTTCGTATGTTTGCCGTAGCCATGGCGGCCCTGACCATTATAGCCATACCTTACTCTCTGATTCTCAGGACATTTGTATTCAGGTCGTTTGGGTTTTATTTTTGGTTGTTGGCAGGACTGGTGTTCTCTGAATGGAGAAGACTCAAGGAAGAAGAGAAACGAAATCAAGTTGTGGTCCAGGCCTGAGCGAAACAAAAATTACCGATTCAACTAATGGCTTTTTAATGAAAGTTCTTTTAGTACATAAATTCTGGAGGAAAGTAGGTGGCGCTGAGGTTTATTTTCAGGATTGCGCCCGCATACTTCGGAATCACGGCCATCAGTTGAAAATTTACACCACCGATTTCAATGCCGAAGGAAGCCGCGATGTTTTTCCGCGCGACGAGAATGTAATCTTCGGCGAAACAACCGAATACCTGAAAGGAAATGTGATCAACCGGATCAAAAATATTCCTGAAGTCATTTATTCAAAAAAGAACAAGGAGAAATTCCGGCAACTGATTCGCGAATTCAAACCTGATGTCGTTCATGTTTTCGCCATTTATGTTACCATCACGCCAAGTATTCTCGATGCCTGTCGCGAAGAAGGCATACCGGTGGTGATGTCGTGCAACGATTACAAACACATTTGTCCGAATTATCGTTTGTTTCACCACGGCCGCATCTGCGAAGACTGTAAAGGCGGTAAGTTTTACAAAGCTGTGGTGAACAATTGCTGCAAACACTCTCTCGCCGTCAGTGTGATCAGTGCCATTGAATCGTATACTCATGATTATCTCGATATCTGGAAAAAGAATGTTCACACATTTCTTTTCGAGAGTCGCTTCATGATGAAAAAAACGGAAGAGTTCTGGGGAAAGGATGCCGCACGGCTGGAGTTTCTGGGCAAACCATTCAACTCCACTCATTATCGTTTGTCGGATCGCGATGAGGGATACATCCTGTTCCTCGGAAGATTGTCGGATGAAAAAGGCGTTGATATTCTGCTTGGCGCGATGGCCGAGGTGCCGGAAGCCAAATTGAAAATTGTAGGCTCAGGAACGCACGGCGTTTTTCTTCAGGAATTTGCGAGAAAAAATAACATCACCAATGTAGAGTTCCTCGGTCAGAAATTCGGTGATGAACTCGAGCCGCTTTTCAACGGCTGCCGTTTCGTGGTGGTACCTTCCCTGTGGCACGAAAATTTCCCTTACGTGATGATGGAATCATTTGCCAGAGGCAAGGCTGTAGTGGGCTCCGATAAAGGCGGTATCCCCGAATACATTATTCCCGGCGAAACCGGAGAAGTGTTCCCGTCCCACGATTCAAAAGCACTGGCGGCCATCATCCGCGAGCTATGGCACCATCCCGCGAAAGCGGCTGAAATGGGACGGAAAGCCAAGGAAATTGCCGACCGTGAGTTCAATGATGAAGCCTTTTATAACAGATTATCAGGCATTTACGAAAACGCAATCGGAAAAGTCATTAAAAATCACGAACTTTCGCATTGAAACCTCTCTGCGGGAATTCGAATGAACTCATTTTCAGATCATAGCCGGTTGGCCAACCTGATCATAGCCGGTGTTAACAAAGCCGGCTCCACGTCACTGTTCCATTATCTGTCGGGCCACCCCGACATCTGCGGATCACTTGACAAGGAGACCTGCTATTTCCTTCCGTTGCTTTATCATCAGCCAAGAGGTCCGTTGAGTGATTACAGGAATCAGTTCGCCCAATGCAGCGGCGGTGAAAAATACCGGCTGGAAGCAACGCCTGCCTATTTTTACGGAGGACGAACCATGGCGAACGAAATCGATCAAACGCTTTCCGGCTGCAAGGTGATCATCATACTCAAAGATCCTGTCGACCGTTTGCTCTCATTTTATCACAGAAAAAAAACCACATTTCAGTTGCCGCGCGATCTCACGCTCCGCGAATATGTGAACAAGTGTATAGATATTGATGAGGATGAAATACTGAATGAGGAAAACAAGCTCTTTACCGGTGTCTGGTTCGGCATTTATCACAAACACATTGAATCGTGGATGGATATTTTCGGAGACCGGCTTAAAATTGTTTTCTTTGATGATCTGAAAAAAGATGCCAGGGCTTTCATGAAAGATCTGGGCGACTGGCTTCAGATAGACTCAGAATTTTACAACGATTACGCATTCGATGTGATGAATAAATCGCATGATTACAAAAACGGATTACTCCATCGTGTAGCCGTAGCAGCCAACAATGCGGGCAAGAGAGTCTGGAGGTCGAACCCCGTATTGAAGAAATCTGTTTTGGGCCTTTATTACAAATTCAACGGCACCCCTATTGAAAAACCACAGAAGGATGATGAAACCATCACATTCCTGAAGAATTATTATCTCGAACACAACCATCAGCTTCAGCAGATTCTTGAAAAGCGCGGCATCACTTCGCTTCCCGAATGGCTTCAGCAACCCGTGACCGCAACTTTATGATCGCTCAGCTCAACCGCTCTTATATTGCTGCCAATCCTGCCAAAGTATGGCCCCGGTTGCTTTCCTATTTATTCTTTGAAGGTCGCCCTGCAACCACCAAAGGAAGATGGTTCAACCCTGTGACTTTTCGTTCGCTGCGCAGTGCGGCTCAGTGCAAACCCATGCCTGAAGCCGAGTCGCCGATCTTTATCACCGGAACCGGAAGAAGCGGATCCACCATTCTCGGTATGGTACTTTCGTCACACCCCGATACCGGATTTCTGAATGAACCAAAAGCACTCTGGTTTCTGGCCAATCCGAAAGATGATATCATCGGCAGTTACAGCAACGGTCCGGCGAATTATATCATGAACGCCGGAGATGCCACACCTGAAATCGCTGCTTCGGTGAAGGCCATGTATTCCTGCTACCTGAAACAATCAGGCACCAAAAGAATTATCGATAAGTTTCCTGAGATGATTTTCAGGATCGAATATCTGAATAGGATTTTCTCAAATCCGAAATATATTTTCCTTCACCGCAATGCGAAAGAAACCATTGCATCCACTGCCATCTGGAGCGACTCACACCGTCAGCCCAATCACAACGAAGACTGGTGGGGTGTTGGCGGAAGAAAATGGAAACTGCTGGCGGAACAGGTGGTACCGAATGATGATTTGCTTGCTCCTTATGTTGAGATCATCTCAGACTTCACTTCTCAGCACGACAGAGCCGCGGTGGAATGGATTGTGACCATGAATCACGGCATTAAAATGTGTCAGGCATATCCCGACAAAGTGATGCCTTTGAAGTATGAAGACCTGGCTTCGAATCAGGAGACCACACTCAAAAAGATTTGTGCATTTACCGGATTGTCGGCTGATCAAAAACTGATCGATTTCGGAGTTCAGACCATCAAGCCTTCGCCTAACGGATATAAGATTGAGATCCACCCGATCCTCCTGGAGCCGATAGCCATTTTATCCGAAAAACTGGGATATAAAACTTATTCTCCCTCAATGAGTGTTACCGAGTAAGGGAAAAGGCTCAATGATGTTCCTGTTCCTTTTCTGATCGCCACATCATCCTGTGTAGCTACCTGTGTTCTGGGATCCGATTCAATTTGTGTGTAAGTGGCGCCCGCCTTCACAATGGTTTTAAAATCGGTGATTACATGATGCGGCGCCAGATTCACCACAATGATTTTCTTTTTGCCACCGTGCTGCACTACCCATCCGGTCAGCGCAGGATACTCCTGCCCTCTGGCACCTTGTAAAAGCGAATTGTTGGAGAATGATATTTTCTTCGCCTCCGCACCGTTTTTAAAAGCTTTCGCCGTCAGCCACAAACCGTAACCGGATGCAGTAAATCCAAATTGTTTGGTAGGCTTCTGCTTCACGGCTTTATGAAATCCGGTAGGAGTATTGAACAGGGCCGCAAACTGCGCGCTGGTGGTGAGGTTGTGGAAACAGAGTAAACCTGATTTATCATTCTCCGGAAACAACAGCGTTTGGGTCACCGCATACAATCCGTGCGCCCAGGTGCCTGCCACCACACCCTCCCTTTCAAACATGTTGTATTCGGTGTACCAGGCTTTCATGTTCTTTGGCAGGATGCCGATATCGTATGCCACACTGTTCTTCCATCTGGAAAAAGGAACTCCAAGCAAAATGGAAACGGCATTCTCCTTTTCAAAATACTGCTGTAACTCCTCCGCTGCGCCTTCATCACCGTTATCGCCATCGTCATTCATTCTCCCGGCAAGGAAATTGAGTCCGTTACCACCGTAAAGATGAAACGACATGGCATCGGCGTTTTTGATATTGGAAATCAGATCACGGTTCCACATCAGTGACCTCGACTTGTGATCTTTCGCCTTCCGTGCAGCACTTTCGCGGGTGGAGAAGGCCACGACTGAAACTTTCACTCCTGAAAATTCCTTTTTGATCGCGGAAATCCATTTGTTGCACTCCTTCGCGTAATCCACTCCTGTGGGAAACCGGTTCACGTAAACACTTTCACCCAGGTAGACTTCATTGTCGAGCTCTACATATAATACAGGCAGTCCGATGCTTTTGGCTGAGCGGAGCATCTGCAACTGGTATTCGAGATTGCTGTTCACCATGTTGAGCACAAACAACGGAACCGCTCCGGTAGAGTCGCAGGCAAACTTCAGATCGCTCAGCGTGATGGGGTTTTTACGAATGCTTTTGTAATCCTTTTTCAGCTCAATGCCATCCATCAGCCAGCCGGTTTTCCAGTCCCAGTAGCTGGAGTTGGTGCCACCAGGGTAGCGGATAATCTCCGGACTCAGCCTGCGAACCTGCTGCACAAACCCCTCATCCCGCCACGACGGCCCCCGCATCATCTGGGAATTAAAACCGAAAAAATGCTCCGGAATCACAAAAGATCTTAAATCATCGACCGTAGCAACGGACGTTTTCTCGGCTTTGGCAGTTCCTGTAGCTTTCTTAACACCCTGAGCCCAGGCAACAGTCACTAAAATGTTCAGTACGAGTAATGATCTGAAAAATAAAATAAGAGTATTTGGCATGATGGGAGGGTATTTAAGAACAAAGGTATAATTTTACGGTTAAAGAAGTCGGCAGTCGGCAGTCGGCAGTCGGCAGTCGGCAGTCGGCAGTCGGCAGTCGGTGGCGGTGGCTGAATTAATAAACACTTGTAACAATATAAAAACATTGATGGTTCTAAGTTACCAACTCCGAACTAAGAACTAAGAACTAAGAACTAAGAACTCTGAACTCTGAACTCAATTTTCGTCACCGGCAACAGCAGAAGCGGCACCACCATGATGTCGCGGATTTTGGGTAATCATCCGAACGTATTTTCTTTTCAGGAATTGCACTACTTCGATGAAATCATGCCTCCCGCGAAAGCGAACCATGAAATTACCGGCGAAAGAGCTATCAAACAATACGCCACCCTGATGGCTATTCAGCGGAATGGTTATTTCGGATCACGAAATACGGATGCGTTTCTTGATGAAGCCGGAGATGAGATTGGGAAAGCAGGATCACTCACACACATTTCCTTATTGCAGTTATTTTTAAATAATGAAGCGGCACGAAACGGAAAAAGCATTCCTTGTGAGCAAACGCCTCAGACTATTTTCGCTGCCGCGGATATTTTAAAGAACCTTGCTGGAAGTAAAATCATCGTGATGGTACGCGATCCGAGAGCGGTATTATTTTCACAGAAATACAAGTGGAAACGCCGCTCACTTTCAGGAGGCAAAATTCCCTTTTGGGAGATGGTTCGCAGCCGAGTCAATTATCACCCGATTACCATCAGCAAAATCTGGCGGTCGGTGATGACGGAAGCGGGAAAATTATCTCAGCATCCGAAAGTACTTTTTGTGAAGTATGAAGATCTGATCGCCAAGCCCGAGGATGTGATCAGGCAGGTTTGCGCTTTCGCGGAAATTGAATTTGTCAAAGAGATGACCGACATCCCGGTGGTGGGCTCTTCCGCTTCAAGCGACAACCCATCGCAACGCGGCATCGACAGCAGTAAAAAAGAACAATGGCAAAGCGGCGGATTAACCGATGCCGAAATCAGTTTGTGCCAAAGTATCAACGCACCGCTGATGCAGGAATATGGCTATGATATCAAAGATGTTAATGCAAGTCCGGCAACTCTATTCACCTTGCGATTGCTTTTTCCATTCAGGCTGGCAATGGCTGCGTTATTTAATTTGAAGAGGTTGAAGGATCCGGTGAAGGTGATTCAAAAGTTCAGATAAAATATACAATAATCTGCCTTCACCCAAACCCCACACTACTCCCCACCCAGGTCTTCTCTTGGTTGTACTTCACTCCTATCATTTCTCCCTTACTGAGTCGGCACAGATTGATGACGGGAACAGGTCGAGGAGCCTCTTTGGGCCAGACGTACAGCAACCGGATTTCAGTCTTCACACCCCCATCGGGAGATTGAACCACCGGAGCATAACTGATCTTTCTTTGCAGGATGTAATGTTCAGGATGCTGAACATTACGTATGACTTCAGGAGTGACGTGAAATTCTACTCCGCTTCCTGCGAAGGAATATAACGGCTTGAGGACATAGTTTTCAAGATCGGCAGGCAATTGCTTTATTTCATTCAGGAAAAAAGTCTCCGGCACGAAATCAAATTTCAAAAACGGCATCGTGTACTTACTGATTTTGAAAAACCAGTTCGGGTGACTTACCCACTCCACCTCCACATCCTCTGTCAGATTAAACTGCAGATTCAGATCATGACGCGATTTCAATTCGTCAAAGATCACACGGTTGTAAATTCGTTTGATCTCGGTTTTCTCTTCATTACGCCAATAAAATAACTTCCGGCCCTCTCTCAGAACATCCGTTATGCACACCACGGCGATTCCCGTTTTGTCGGCAGTAGCTTTGAAATCAATCCGGGTATTCTGGCGCTCCGGTTCAATTTCCAGCAGTACCACCTGCTCAGGTGAATGACGATTGAGTATTACAGAACGCATCAGTGATAAATATTCCACCTCACTCCTTCCAAACAAATGGCTGATCTCCTCAGGCAAATCAAAATGTTTCCGATACATCTGGGCCAGCAAATGCTGGTAAAAAAACAAGGAAGGAAATCCCTGCAGCTCAAT
>Ga0315903_10004213_pt1 | contig 19341 bp, 24 predicted proteins | sample LakEriMetagenome_7_FD_203524 | JGI IMG/M metagenome (GOLD analysis project Ga0315903, IMG submission 203524) | Freshwater fungal communities from buoy surface, Lake Erie, Ohio, United States - Buoy 2 MA119 | ecosystem: Environmental > Aquatic > Freshwater > Lake | place: USA: Lake Erie, Ohio...
ATCTGGCAACCAGCATAAGCTCTTACATCGGCGGCGTAAAAGTCGGTGATAGTGAAAGACGTTGGAGAAGTTTCAGCGTTGATGGCTGAGGCGTTCTTCAAAGAGATTGTGTGGCTGAACGGAGCAGACGCACCAACAGTCGCAACCGATCCCATCAAACCAGCAATCGCCCATGGAACAGTATCAGGGAACACCGGTCCACCAAAGTCTACTGTTGAACGAGTACGACCCGGAATGTAGTTGTAAGTCTTCGCAAGAGATCCTCGCATTGCTTGGTCAAAGAGCGGATCTATAACGTCAACAGGTTTGAACTTAGATTGAGCGACCGGGATAAAAGCAGTCGGAGCGACAGCAGTACCCTTAGTGACCTCTTTGGCAATACCGAGATACGACCGGACGGAAGCTTGAACAGCCATTGTTTATTCTCCTTTGGAATCTGAGTTGACCGAATCGGTTTCAACCAACTCGGAGTCTACAACAACCTTGTCGGTTATTGGCTTGGATTTCTTGGTGTCGGCAACAACAAGTTTGTTGATGGTGAGATCCGCATCAGTCTCAAACTCGTCACCATTTCTGATAACTAATCCAAGAGTCGGGAAGACTAGCTCTTCTTCACCCTCGTAACGATACTTAGTCATAAGTCTCCTAAATAGCCTCGGTCTGTGTGACAACAAAGTTTATGGATGCCCAAATCTCCGTTGCCGATCCTTCGTTCGTCATTGGCTCTCCGTAAGTAACACTAATGTCTGGCTCTGCGGCTTGCCAAATGATGTCGCCGTTTTCAAGTCCTAGTCTATGACCTCCGTCCCTCAATCTTGCTTTGATGGCATCTATGATGGAGTCAAACTCCGTCATCGCATCTTGAGCGTATTGAGCGACCGAGTGAGTGAAGACTTGAAACTCCACGTCATAGTCAATCAACTTCCACCCGGAGTAAGCACCACCATTAGCAATACGGCGTTCGCTCTCGGATCTTATGAAGACAACTCCTGCTCCACGAGTAACCTCGCCAGCCGTAGAGTTAGCTTGAAAGTTGATACGTTTCGGAAACGAAGTGAAGACTTGGTTGAGGTGAGGGATGTTCGCACCAGCAATCCAGTTCCCCACAGCCGTCCGAACTTCTTGTCTGCTCAACGGATTCTCCTAAACGGCTTTAGGATCTCCTGAGCGTGAGCGATGTCCGATCCGACTTTCTGCGAACCCTCTATCTGTTGCCCGGGACGATTAGTCACCTCAAGTACCAAGGATGCGTCACCTCGGATCTTCAAGTACGCAGACGTAATCAAGATACAAGCTTGCTTGACGGCCGCTGGAAGAGAGGAGACGGCTACACCGACAGCATGAGCGTAGAGAGTCGGAGAGGCTAAAGGAACAGTTGCCGATCCGTAGACGTATGTTGAGGCGACAATCACGTCCTCAGAGGACGCTCCGTCATAAATCTTGAGGACTTGTCCAGCCGTAATCCCGAGACCTGTATCTAAGAGGAGGCTAGTCGCTCCGAGAGACGCTTGAGTCGCAACCTTTGAGACCGGGTATCCGTTGACGTAAGTGTAGTTGATGTAAGTTTGAGACCGAGGATTGCCTCCCCAACCTAATCCCAAAGGTCCTTGAGAAGACCATTGAAGTTGACCAGACTGGAGAGGGAAGACTATTTGTTGCTCCTCAATCCACGCACCGCTGAGATCCGGCACGTTGGTAAGATCCCCCGGGTAATAACCAACCGAGAGAGAGTTGAGCGACACGATTGGAGCGTACTTCGGATGCCAGCGTAGAGTCCCATCGTTAGCCACCCGGACTCTCTGCTGTTCAAGATCCAACGTTGCCGCTAAGACTTGATTACAGTATTGGTCTATGTAAGATGACGCTCGGGTAATAGCGTTCGTAAGCTCGGCATCCTGAGCCGCTTGATTGCCTCCTTGGACTAGGTTGCCATAATCAAGAGCCGTTGGAGCGTTCTTGTATTCGTCAAGAGTCAGATAAGGACGGCTGACTTGACGGATGATTGGACTAACTACGCTGGTCATTTTCTGTTCCGCATTTCGCACAAGTGTATTTAGGGAATACTCCGTTGAAAGAGCAAGATTCGTTCACGCAAGGATAACCCGGTGAAGCAAATCCGCCAATAGTCAAACCCGCATTAGTGAAGCCCTCCGAACGAAGTTTATCAATCGTTCGTTTATCACTCACCTCAATACGTCCAGACTTATCGGCATTGAGCTTTACTTTAGATCCGTTAGGACGTTCAATGTCTATGCCACGAACGCCGTCCGGTCCTCTAAGATCCGCCATGATGTTTAGCCTCCTTTGGTGAAAGAGGGAGGAGAGTCCATTAGGATCCTCCTCCCTCCATCGTGGTTAGTCAGATTAGGCTGACTTGATACCAGTCACAACACCGTTCCATGCTGGAGCGTAGCAAACAAAGCCACCTCTCCAGTATGTGCTGAACTCGTATGCGAACTGAGTTACTGGCCATTGGACTCCCATGTAGTCCTGAACGTTGACAACTGCCCATACGTCAGAGACCTCGGTGTCCGGGATTGGCAAGGTGTAAGACAGAACTGGTGCGACACCCTGTGGCAACCAAGGGTGAACAGTTAGGTCTACAAGCTTGCCTGTAACCTCGTTGTAGAGACCACCGATAACAGCACCACCCTTGTAGTCGCCTCGCTCGTCCTGAGTCAAGTTGAGGCGGTAGTTGGCGTTAGAGCCGTTCTTGATAGCGTCTGATAGTTGCTTGCGGTCTGATCCGTTCAACCAGATTTCGTCCGGATCTGCCTTTACGTTGTCGTATAACTGACCGAAGATAGTCTGGAACTCAACACCCGGGTTAGAGGTTGAGAACTGAGAGTTAGCTTCGTTCACTACACCACCAGCGAAGATTTGAGGCAAGATACCATCGTAACCAGTTGCGTATGCTGACGAGTCAACAGTTGGAGCAGTCACAGTTGAAGTGGTTGAGTAGATGATGTTGTCGTTCACGCTTGAACCGGATCCGAGAACACGACCATTTAGCGAGGTGAAACGTCCTTGGAACTTGGCGTTAGCGGCACCTGTTGTAGTACCGATGTAGACCTTAGTTCCTAGAGCTCCTGCTACGTTAGTGACGGCAATGTTTAGAACCTGAGTAGAAGTAATGGTAATGCTCTGAACAGTTGACGCAACCGACTCACCGAACGCACCAGCGTCAGAAGTACAGTAAACGTAGTAAGTTGTGTTAGCCAACCCGGTTTCGCCTGTTCCTGCCGCGCTCTGAGTAAGAGTCACAGTTGGAGCAGACAAAGCACCTGATAGACCAGAGGCAGTTCCACGAGACATCAACAACATTCTTTCTTCCATCAACATAGATGCGTAAAGAGTTGAGGTTGATGACAACTGACGTAGATCCTGATAACCCTGACCAGAGAAGTTAGCGTCAAAGCTTACTGCGTCTGATAGTGAGTATGAGAAGTAAGGGAATACTACGTCATCTGCGGTGTAGCCAATCTTCGGACCACGCTCAAAGTTGATTGAACCAAAAGCAGTAGTTGTAGATTCGGTAACACCCGGCCATACCTGTCCCTGACCACCAGTTCCAGTACCTGTGTAACCAGTAATACGCTTGATGCGGTGAGAAGTACCGACACCTTTCTTGCGAACAATCTTGTTACGAAGAGGAGTTGGACGTGGCGTTAGCAACTTGGCTGGAGCTTCTAGGTCAAACGCGGCAAACGATGAAGACAATGGACTCGTTAGAGTAATGTCCTTTACGATGTCTGCGTTGACTGAACGCTGAACTGCCAGAGCTTGGTTTAGAGATCCGACAGCCTCGGGAGATAGAGACTTGTTAGCAACAAGAGCCTCAATCTGAGCAGTTGGATCAGCCTGAACTGGCTGACCCGGGAGGGATGATGGAGCGGCGAAAGACTTGTTTAGAGTCTCAAGATACTCCTCCATGCGTACAGCAGATTCTTTAGGTGAAGACTCACCAAAGAGTTCTGTGGACTTGATTGGTTCCATTTGACTTACTCTCCTTTAGAGTTAGCTTGTAGGCGAGCCTCCTCAGCGAGTTCCTTGTAACCTTTACGGAGTACAGGATCGCTAGTTTGGTCTGCCTTGAGTGAATACTCTGCCGCCTTTTGGAGCAGAGCGATTTGGTTGTAGTTAGAAGTAACTCCACCGGATCGCTTAGGACCGGACGGAGCAACTGCTTTCTGTGCCAGCACCAACTCACCCGCAAGCCGAGACTTCTCCAACTGCTCTGCCTCTAACGCAGACTTGAGTAGAGTTATCTCCTCTGTTACAGATGCCTTAGCTTGTGCTACGGCTTTCTCAACGATAGAGGTTAGTTGCTCTTCGTTGAAATCTATTGTGACGGACTTTTCAGCATCCGTTTCTTCATCGGACTCGGCAGACTTGTAGCACTTGTAGCACTTGCCCTCCATAGCCTTATCGTCAAGATCCGATCCGCACTCTTTACACTTCATCTCTTCCGAGACATCTTTCATCGCCATTGTTGCTGACTCCTCCTCGGACTCTTCTTCAACGTCTGTTACGACCGGGTTCTCAACCTCGCCGTTAGCGACTTCACCCTCATACCACTCAAACAGATGATGAACTGCCTCTAAGAGTTGCGTTAGGGAATAAGTTTCATCTTCTCCCTCAGCCAACTCCTTAGCCTCAACCTGAATCAGATTGGCTAACTCGGTGCGAGCTCTATCAAACGTTGCTTGGTCAAACTTCTTTAGTGACGCAGAGAACGACTTGGCAACGTTTAGTAGTTCGGCCGCTTTCTCTACTTCAGGATCTCCAACCGGAGTCTCCTCAGTTACGGCTGGCTCACTAGACTCAACCACTTCTTCACCCGGGTCTACAACCTCGGGAACAACTTGCTCCTCAGAGCTTTCAAGACTCTCCTCCACAGGAGCGTCTACTTGTTCTACTGCCATGAGTTCTCCGTCCTCTGCCGCCTTAGCGAGCATTAGTTTCGCATTTGGATTCGCTGGTCTATCAACCAGACTTACTTCCACAATAGTCCCATCTATGATACGACCGCCAGCCGCCTTTTCGTCTCGGATGATACGAGGCGAACGGATCCCAATAGAGAAACCTTTAAGGACTCCTGTTTCAACTTTCTTGACGCTCACCGGATCTACGACCAGAGCCGTAATGTAGTGACCATCGCTCTTGAGTTCGTAGTCTGTCGCAACTCCAGCGGCTATGTTGGAGTGTTGCTCCCGGACGTTGCCTCCAGACATCATCCAATCTGGCATCGCTCTCTTGAGCCAAGCTTCATCGCAAATTTGTTGGTCTATGTCTATTGAGTCGTCAGTGGCTTTACCATAGACAGTTAGAGTTCCGTCCGGGTTCTTGTCTGCTTTCTCAATGCTTGCGTATGAATGAGCTATACGTTCAGCCATCTCGCTCCTCTGGATTGTTGAAGTATCAGATTTAGATACAAGTGTAGCAGTCTTAGTCTTCTCTCCGTCACCGATTCGGTTCACCCAACTCCGTCCCGGATCTCCTCCCCAAGAGTCCCAGGCTACTCTGCCCGGACTTGGAAATCCTTTCTCACCCGAGTTGAATCCCTCGGCTTTACGATCCACTTCGTGGCGAGCAAAGAACGAACGCATACGATTTATGGTCTCTTGACTTACTGCTTGACCCGAGGCGAGTTGTGATGCTCTACGTCTACCAGTCGGAGTGAAACCATCGCCAGCAAGTCCGTCTTCAATCCACTTGATAGCTCTGCGAGCGGCGGATCTTACGCCAGCAGGAGGTGAGAATGTTTCAGGCATTAGAGTCCTAAATTCCCGAGTAGAGTATAGAAATGTCATCAGGCTCAGTAGCAACTGAGGCAATCGCCCAAAGTTCATCGCCAGCGTTCAACCAGATTTGTTGAGTTGCGTTAGCTCCCAGAGTTTGTCCGTGATTAGCTCCATTAGTGGCAACGGCACTAGATGCTCCAATAAAGATGGATGACGAGTGACCATTAGAAACTTGAACGGCTGTATACGGCAGACCTTTAGGCAGAACAAAGATTCGGGTTGCTGTTGTTCCAACTGTTGCGTTTACTTGAGCGAATGCCATGGAGATAAACCTCTCTTCAACCTCATTGTAGTTTGAGGTGGTCTCATTTAGTCACGAACAGGTGACGAGTCATCTTCAATAAATGGTAACACAGAGCAACGACAATTCGGGTGAGCAGGTGGTTCAGTATCTCCAGACGGGAACTCCGATCCGAGAGGTATCGGTCCAGCCTCAGCGTTCTCCTCACAATAGTCGCAACCTTCAAGAGCGAACCACTCCACCCGGTCTAAACCAAGTTCGTTGTAAGTGTCCATAGAGGCGACACTCATAGCTCGGTTCATCTCCGTATTCGCTATCGTCAACGCACGTTGCGGATCTTTACTCAATCCACGAATCCCTGCCGCTATAAACTCCTTGGCAACTTGCTTGTCCGTCAACCCGAGACCGAGAGCGTCAGCAAGTATCGTACCGATTCGTTCTCGGCTAGTCTGCGAGATCCCTTGAATAGTGATTGGCTTAGTCCGGTTGAGCAGAGCATCTAGTCCACCTTTAGGACGGAGGAGAGCCTCGGCCGCTCTATACCCGGGTTTCCAGTTAGCCCAATCAAACCGGGTTGGCTGTTTAGGATCTAGTTTCGGCGGCTTAGGTTCAGGAGCTTTAGTCTTCACTCGGAGACGTATTCCCCGAGCCTGACGTGTAAGTTCGTTGGCAAGATCCTCACCGAGAATCCACCCGGACGCATAAACCCGGTCCATGATTTCAGAGAGACGTTTCGGGTCAATAGAGACGTGGACTTTAGCCCAATCTCTAGCCTCTTGAGGTGTGAGTTGAGATCCGGGAGGGAACGAGTTGAGGAAGTCTTCGGCTATCTTGTCCGGGTCTAATCCTTGACGGATCGCAACTCTAATCTCGTCAGCCAACCTAGAGGCAGTACGGACTAAAGCTCCATCAGCCGCTAAAGTTGTAGACCTCATAAGTATCGTTCAGCGTACCAGCGAGCAGAGTCAAAGTCTCTAGCCTCAACGAACTTGTTGAGTGTCTGAGCGTAACTAGCAGAGAGAGCAACAAACTCAAAGGACCGGGACGGAGACTTACGGATCCAACGGATAAACTGGCGGATCTCCTCCTTAGCGGCTTTCTCCTTAGCGTCCTCCTCAACGTCTTCTTCACTTGGCTCAACTTGGTCTGTCTCGGGTTGCTCCTCAACAGGCTCTTCTGGCGACTCCTCAACCTGTCCGGGTTCTGCCTCAGTCTCCCCGGGTTGTAGCTCTTCATCGGTTGCGTCAACTAGAGATCCTGTTGACAAGTCCATAAGTCCGTTCTCCGTAATGAAGTAACCAGCCATACCACTCAAGAAGATTGGAGTGTCTGCCTCTTCTGCCTCAAGCAACGGAAGACCTGCTTTAGCTCTAGCCTCGTTGATGGCGAGAGATCCGTTCTTTAGTCTGATGTCGTCAGCCTGAGCCATCGCAGTATCATCGTGACGACCGGACGGCATGAACTTAAACTCTAGTTCTCTTGGCATACCTAGATAGACGTAAGACAGGTGCGACAACATCCGTCCCATCCAGCGACTCAACGGCACTAAACCAATCACTTCACTAGAGGTTGACTCGCCATCTTGGAATCCAGCACCACCGAGACCAGACTCTGGATTTATACCAATCTCGCTTGGCATTACGCCGAAGTGTCCACAGATAGAGTTGACGAGCCACTTGTCTAAAGTGTCTTTGAACTTTTCGCCGTAACCCTCAAACTGAACAGGATCTAATCCAGCCGGGAGCAACGTTGCTTTACGTCTCTGCTCTGTCTGCCCTCCGAGGTTGTCGTTCAAGATGTTCTCGTAAGCTCGGAGCAAGTCCGGGTTGTTACCAAAGTTAGCGTCAGACTTGAGCATAAGATCCGGGAGAACACCATCGGTGTATTCGGCTCTCAACCATTGCTGTCTGCGAAGATAAATGTCGGCGATTGGCAACGCTCTTTCAACAGGAGAGTAACCATACACGCTCATAGTGCGTCTGTTACGGACTAAATAAGACAACTCGTCAGAAGTGAAGATGCCGTCAGCCGTTGGAGTTTCATCTGGAGCTGAGAACTCGGATCTCGGGAAACCAAAGAGGATCTGCTGGAACGCCGCGTTAGGTGGAGTTGGTCTCATACCCCGGTCATCTATCAGAGGCTTTATCGTAGAGCCGTCTAGTATCTGAAGTCCATGTAGACTCTGACCGATAGTCTTCTGAGGCCAAACCGCCCAAGCGTCTAGGACTAGCACGTCTTCAAGAGCCATGTTCAACCAATCGGCGAAGATAAGTCCATTACTCGGATCGGGAGTCTTCCAGAACGCTCTAAGTCTCGCAATTTCTGGAGTGAAGTTCTCTTTAGCGACCTGTTGAGCTCGGAGAGCAGACAACCCGGTCTCCTTAGCGACTTTCTCGGTTGCGTCATCCGTTAGTACGATGTCCCAATCAAGACCAACCATCTTATTCTTCATCGCCTCTATACAACGTCTAATGATGTCTATCTGGTCTGCGGCGGCTCGGAGCGTCTTGAACGGAACAAGTCTTGTCTCTGTGATGTTGATGTTCTGAGCAACTTGATACTCGTAACGTCTCGGATCTGGTCTGCCGTCTGAACGGACCGGGTTTATCGCACCCGGGATTATAGGCATACCCGGAGCAAACGGAACAGACGCAAGATTAGGATTACGCTCTAACGGAACACTTGTGCCGATCCCTTGCTGTTGCGGGAGGAGGTTCGTGTTGATTGGAGTTACTGTCGGAGCGACCTTGGTTATCTCGGTTGCGAGGCGAGTTACAAAGTTATCAAATAGTCCCATGCGGTTATCCTAACGCCTGATGGCAAGACGGGCAGAACTTGGCTGTCTTCGGTGCTGGCATCCGACAAGATGGACAGAACTGAGCGAGAGCCGCTATACCTAGCATAGAGGACGCTCCCTCCATTAAGTCCGTCATCGCCCAAACTAAAGCATCAAGTCTGTCTGGTGAGAAGTCTGCGAGTGGAGTGTAGTTCGTCATCTGATCCTCTAGTTGAGGGAACGATCCGACATGGTGAGCTCGGTGTTGCTCGTAGAGAGATGCGACAGGTTCGGCTCTAAGTAACTTGCCTCGGGTTGCCGTAACTTTCTTGTAAGGGATAAGCGGATCTACTTGTCGGAGGAGAGCCTCAATCATGTCGCCTCCATTGTTGCCCTCACCGATGATGCGATCCGCTTTATGACGATAGTACGCCTCTACTGCTGTCCTCGCCCAAGCGTCCGGTCCTGCTCTACGACTCAAGTCCTCTAAGACGTAATAGTGTCCATCGCTCGTAACTCCAGCGACCACGATACCTGTTTCGTCAGAGTCCGGTCTGGACGTTACGGCAGGATCTATGGCGACTACGATCCGGATCAGAGGAGGACACTCTTGAACCCGGGTTTCATCTAAGAGCGTGTTAGTCCATAGAGCTCCGTCAACCTCGTCAATGATTTCGCCGTAAAGCTCTTGCCGTCCGAGGCGTGTTCCCTCGTAACGTAGTTTGAGATCCGCTAGAGCCGTTGGAGCCAGATTGTCTGCGTTGTCAAAGGTTGAACCCCGGGTGACTACGACAGAGCCGTCTGTCCGGGTTGCGAGGGATCGGATAAGGGACGTTGGTCTCGGAGTCGTGGTGACAATAATACGAGGCTTGTCGCCTAGACGTAGACCGAACTGGAGTTGATCCCAAGCATCCGTGTAGCGATAGGCCGCTAACTCGTCACACCAAGCTCCGTGATGTTGAGGTCCACGAAATCGGTCTGGTTTGTCTGCCGAGAAGAGTTTGATACGAGAGCCGTTAGTGAGGAGGATCTCTCCGAGAGACCTGTTCCAATCCTTGAGCATCTTGTAACGTCTCAACACTCCGAGAATCCCGGACTCTCCCTCAGCACAAGTGTCTCTAGCGTCAGCGTAAGTTGGAGCGACTATCGCCCAACGAGTGTTTGGTTGAGAGATTGCTTGGTCTGCCAGCCACTCGGCCGCCGTCCTAGTCTTCCCTGCTCCACGTCCAGCCAGATAGAGCCAGACGTTCCAATCGCCGTCAGGAGCTAACTGTTCCGTTCTGGCTTGCTCCACTCTCCAGCGGTAACGGCTTGCCCGGATCCACTGAGCCGAGTAGTCCAATGATGCGTTCAATGTCTTCGTTGTAGTCGTAGTTGCCATCGTAGTTCACCACCTCTGCCTGAACCCGAGTCGGAGCTTCAAGTCCGAGGAGTTTCGCTCTCCGATCCATAACCTTTAGAACGACCTCTGCCGCTCTCTTATCTCTCTCCACGATTGCTGGAGTCCAGAACGCTCTCTGAATCCGGTCTAACCTGTCCAACTCTAAGTCTCGGATCTCGTCAACACTTTCACGTTGAACCCGGGACACAACTCTCGCATACGCTTTCTGAGCTCCCGAGGCGTTCGCATAACCAACGGCTAAAGCAATCCTCTCCCAAGTTTCACCGGATCGCCGTAACTCAAGGACTTTATTCTCTTTATCAAACTGTTCGGGAGGGACAGACTTGCGTTTCTTTGTCGCCACTATGGTTATCCTCTCTCTCAGGATAAATAGTATCGTATCTGTTCGGCTAATGCTAGTGGCGTGAGGGATCCGTCTAGGTTTATTGCGCCCCAACGTTGAGCGAGGTTGAGGTGTTTGGTTTGTCTGCCTTTGAGCCAAGTCGGATTCTGTGTGGCGAGGTTGTAGGCTCTGGCTCTAGCGATACGGCGTTCTTGTGCGACTCTAGGATCGGTGTTGAGGTGGAAGATTATGGTTTCTCCATGGTCTTTGGCTAGACGTATGAACCTGTCGTTCGCTAACCTGTCTCCCTCAGAGATTACGAGTCCGTCTATGCCGTCTCTATACCAGTTGGCGACTTGGTTGATGACTGCTTGCCCTAGAGTGTCTGTTCCAGAGAACGGAGGTCTATGCCAACCGAGTTGTATTGCCGATCCGTATGGTGTGTCGTAAGTGACGTGTTTGACCGGGTGGAGTTCTAACGTGAGTTCCGTCCAAGGTTTCACTAGCTCTGCCGTCAGAGTTGACTTACCAGATCCTGGCTCTCCCAAGATGATTAGGGTTTTAGTCATTTCTTTTCTTTTCTTCTGGTATGAACCCGAGTTGTCGTTCTGGTATCGGCTCTTTGTCGGCTATGTGAGTTATTGAGGCTAGTTCCCCTTGAAACTCTCTAGGTGGTTGGCACTTATGCGTTCTTCGCCACTCTCGTATCAACTTGAGTTCGTCATCTCGGTTGACCTCTATGGCGGCTCCACAAGAGCAAGTTTCGTTTATCATCACAATAGGGATTTCAGCCAGTTTTCTATGGCGGCTGGAGCAATCGCATACCCGGATCGTGCTAGGTTGCCGATAGACGTAGTTGTCTCGCCAAGTTTCGGAAGAGTTGGTTCGTTGCCTTTGACTCGGGATCGTATTCCTGTGACGACTTGCCAACTTGCTCCGGGTAGAACTAACTTGGCTGTCTCGGCAACTTGTAGCATCTCCTCTACGCTTCTAATAGCGTCTGCCTCGGTCTTAGCGATACTAGATCCGAGACGTGTCTCTCCTCGGTTCTCTGCGATTGTTAGCGTATGGTATGGACGGATGTGGTGGATCCTAAGCGGCTTATGGTCTAGGACCGCGTTCGTTGAGATTAGTGTTGCTCCCCATAAGTCTTCGTGAGGGACAGAGAGGTTGCCTCCGTAAGCTCCTGTTGCGTTTAGGACGGCATCAAACTCGTATTGGTCATCTTGCGTGACGATGATGTTGTCGTTGACGAATCGGACTTGCTCGGAGATGTCTGGCGTGACGAGACTTGCCTCCGGGTCAACCAACCACCAATCTTTCTGGAGTTTGACGTTGGAGTTACGCCAGTGCGAGACGTATGCGTGTTGAGTGATTGCCGATCCCCAAGTCTCGTACCATCGCCACGATTGCTGGATTGTCCCTTGGAGATCCTCTTTGAACCATTGAGGTCTGATGGTCGCTAAAGCACATCTGGAGGCGGCTTTCCCGGGTGCGTGGTCAAAGACTGTAACGTCCATGCCTAGTTGTCTGCCGATTCTGGCCGCTGACGATCCGGCTATACCCGATCCGATAACTCCAAGTTTCATTCTGGTCTCCTCACTACCAACTTACCTGTTTCTTTGAAGACTCGCTTACGTTTCTGGTCTACGCCTGTCCAGCCGTTCAACTCCCCGAGATAGTGGTGAGGGATAACCCGAGCTCTAGCCTCAAACATTACTTGAGCGAGAGGACTTGGACACTTGAGGAGGTTCTCCAACATAGCGTCTATGTCCATGCCGAGATAGTAATGACCCTCTGCGAGAGCGTATACGTCACAGAGAGACGTTTCAGCCTCTTCTATCTTTGCGTCCACTCCAAGTTGCTCTAATTTTCCAAGGAGGTCTATTGAGATCCTATCTAACTCTGCGACATCTTCAATTCCGTTGCCGTCCGGGAGGTTGTCGTAGAGTAACGCAAGTCCTTTTCTTGGACCGGAGGAGTGAGCGTGTCCCATGTCGCTTGCTTGTAGAGGAAGGTCGTTTATCTTCCAAAGCATTTCTGCCGTCTTGTAGGATGCCCAACGTCCGTTGCCGTAGATTGACTCTAACGCTCCGACAACCCGGTCCCAAGATTGTTGCGGGGAGTCGTGGACTAGGTATTTACGGATCCAAGCGAGGAGGCCGCCATTGTTTTCTGCGATGGAGACGAGTTCTCCGAGGTGTCTCTCTAGCTTGCTTGGTACTCTATGAGCTCTTCGTTCTGTCCCGGTCGGCAACTTGAGGAGGTCTAGTCTCGGGATTGTTGGCTCACGATGTTCTTGAAAGACTTGGAGCGTTGAGTTCATGTTGTAGTAAGCGACATAGAGAAACGTCAACCATACTGCTTGCTCCTCGGAGAGTTTTAGGATCTTACCGAACTCTTTGAGGCAAGGATAAACGTCATCTATTTCGTTGCTGGCAACTGACTCTGCGTGAAACTGTGCGTAAGTCTGCCAATCTAGGCGACTCACTTGACCTTTGTTGTGCCTGTTTTGAGATCCTCAGCCATGCCGTCTTCACGTTTAGTCCGAGACTCTTTGGCCTTAGCGGTCTCAACTGCGTAAGTGAAACAATCTTTCATGCCTCGGAGAGCGTAATACACGACTGAGTAGCGATAAGCTCCCTCCTTTTTAGGAGTCATTGGAGTTACGCCATGGACGTACTTGTAACCCGGGAAGAAACTTACCCAACCATCTCTAGCCGTAAAGGTGAAGTCGTATTCGGGGAAGTGGAGATAACCTCCAGCCATGTCTCTACGGATTACTGGCATCGCTGACCAAGTTGCGAAGTTGAAGCCGTCTCGGTGATACGGCAGAGTTGACGACTTGTTGACTACTCCTGAAGTCCAGAGAGCGTCATCGGTCATCCTCCACTCGTTCGCTAACTCTGCGTTCTCCAGATTGTTTACATCGTGGTCGTAGAGATCCGGTGCGAACTCTTTGAACATTTCGGCGAACTTTTCGGCGAACTTGATAAGGACGGCGTGTTCGTCAGGTTGCTCTAAAGCTAGAGTTGTCGGACGGCAGGACTCTCTACGTTGAAAGATTTTGCGTGGAGCCATACCGAACGTACGGCTAATGTTCTTTAGTCCGGTTGATTGTCTAATGGTGGATCCATACTTGATGTTTAGGACGGCGGCTCTCAATAAAGCAACCTCCTCTTCCATCGGGAAACAAGCGAAGATTGGCTCTTCCGTATCATCGTCAATCCAAATCCCCGGTCCATGTTGTGGCGGGTTGATGTCCGGGACTTCTGTTCCGACTAGCTCTGTCGCTTGGTCTTCGGTCAGAACTCGCTTGACTCTATGGATCGGTAACTCACTCAGTTTCACGCGGTGCCTCCTCAGCGTACTCGGTTTCTAGTAGATGGACTATTGCGTCTGCGTTTGAGGCGATGTTGTTCTTGTTTCGGTAGTCCAACAACTTCTCCATCAACCAGACGTAAGTTGCGTTCGGGTAATCGGCAATCAGCATACGAGTTGCTTTTTGAGCGTAACGTTCAGCGTACTCCTCCAGACTTGGAATCGTAAGTGTCCCGCTCTGTCCTGTCTCGCCTTTGCTAACTGCCGAGAACGCCGACACGCTTGGAGTCTCTGACTCCTCTAGTAGAGCTTTCAAGTCGTCAAGATCCGACTCTTGATACCCGGAGCCATCAAGATCCGGGAGAGTTGAGAGAAGAGCCAAGAGTTTCTCATTGTCATACTCACCTAGATCCGCAGACCTGTTGTCTATGGCAACAATCTTGGCGGCCGTCTCCTCGTCAACGTTTATGAAAGTTACGGCAATCGTGTCCCAACCGAGTTGTTGAGCGGCTTGGAACGTATGATTGCCAGCAAGGATTTCATTGTTGTTGGCGTTTACGGTGATTGGTTTGTATTGACCATAAGTCTCTAGGGACTTGGCGATTAGTGATACATCGCTCTTTCTCGGATTGTTCGGGTAAAGATTGAGATCCGATAAAGGTACTTGCTCTACTTTGAGTGTCATAACTCCTCCTTGGCTCTATTGTAGCACTAGAACGGAAGAGAGTCTGCTGGCAGACTTGTTGGAGTCGCTGGCACGAACGGAGAGTCACCCGGAGTGAACGGAGCGTCTGTTGAGAGTTGATCCTTGTCGTGACGGATCGCCGTAGAGACAACCTCGGCTTTGATGACTAGGTTCTTGATGGTTGAGCCATCCTTTTCGTAAGTCTCCTGAAAGAGCTCTCCAGATACGATAACCCGGGTTCCCTTGACGTATAGGACCTCTGGCAACCGATCCCAAACGGCAACTCTGAACCAAATTGTTTCAGCGTCAATCCACTCGCCGTTCTTCTTCTCCCGAGGAGTTACGGCTACCGTTAGATTACTTACATACTTGCCCTGTTTGGTCTGACGGACCTCAACGTCTCTTCCGAGATTGCCGATGATTGTTATAGGGATGTTCATTTTGTTTCTTCCTTATCTTTTAGTAGTTGTTTTGGCAGTAAGATCCGTAAAGCGATTTCTGCCTGTTGTGGAACAACGCCGTTGCCAGCGAGTTTCAACTCTTCGTTTCGGGTCAATCCACAATTGGTTATCCAACCCTCGGGGAGTCCCATCATCCACTCTGTAAATACGCTAGAGAGTCTTTGAGCTCCGTCTCTGCCATCTGGTTTAGTTGGCGATGGTGCTGGTCTTCCGAGAGTCGCCTCCCATCGTCTGATGGCTGGCTCGTATTTACCCCAAATGTCCGGGTTGTCTACACCGGATCTAGCAACGTTCGTGAGAGCGACTTGATTGCCGTTGGCGATACGCTCCTCAGCCGTAATGGTCGTATCTTGTTTAGTTCCCTCGGAGGCTAGAACAGTTGGCAACAACTCCACCTCAACTTTCAAACGTCTATGTGGATTACCCTCGGCAACCTCGGAGGAGGCGGCACCTCGGTTGTCGCTCACAGTTACAGTTGGCAATAACTCTACTTGGTCTTCAAGTCTTCCCTTAGTTGCTCCAGACTCTATTTGAGAGCGAGTAGATCCGTTCGCAGAGCTAGTTCGTGGAGTCCCAAGCAACATTACGTCTTCCCTTAAGTTCCCGGTCGTAGACCGGACAGAGCCTCCCTCAACTCCTCTACGCAACTGACGCTCTAACGCCTCACCCTCTCTTGCTGGAAGAGAGTCCATCGTGTTAGGAGTCGGAAACAAGTCAATACCCTCCTGCTCCAAACGGATCGCAACTCCGAGACTTGCTCCGGGCATACCCGAGGTACGTCCAGCCTCGTAATCTTCTCTCCTCTGGAGATAGTCCTCTAAGTCTTCATCGTGATTACGGATGTGACCAACAGTTGGAGTTGGAAGAGTCACGAGGTCTACAATCTGGTCTCTCAACATGACGTAATGTCCTTTAGCCTCTTTGACTTTTGCCGAGACTGCTCCACCATCACCCTCAACGGCAACTGGAGTTTGAAACAACTTTTCTTCACCATCCGTCCCGAGACGCAACGATGAAGATCCGTTCCCTCCTGTGCGGAGCTCCAGCATCGGAAGCTCGTACGCCTGTCCACCTAGCGTCATACCCGAGACTGGCCAGGTCCCCGAGAACAGCTCCAAGTGCTCGCAATACAGGCTCTGTATCGGTTGCTCCCATACACCACGAACATCGTTCCAGATGGCTATTGGCTTTAGCATTTAGTATTCCTCTCACATTTTCAATAACTACGAGTTTTGGTTGTAACGTTTCTATTGCTCTAGCGAACTCGCTCCAGAGTCCACTCCTTGTTCCCTCTTTGAGTCCTGCTCTCTTCCCTGCGACACTCAAGTCTTGGCAAGGGAATCCTCCAGTTAGGATCTCAACAGGTTCAACTTGAGTGAAGTCTACGGATCTTACGTCTTTATAGTTTGGTACGTCCGGGTAATGTTTCTCAAGGACCTTGCTTGGAGCTTTATCAAACTCACAATGCCAGACAACTCTTCCCCCGGTCACGTTGGAGACGGCGATGTCTAGGCCGCCGTAACCACTAAAGAGCGAACCAATCCTCACGACTTGTCTCGCTCTCTGATGATTGCTGACCGGATCTCAATGCTCAAGTCTTCTGGCACCATAGAGCGTTCTTTGCTTGAGGCTCTGCCCTGAGTCCCTCCTGAGTGGTCTCCTCTAGGTGAGGGAGTGTGGCAAGGATCTCCAGCCTTACACGCTGGTCTAGCCGTCCACCCGGGAACGAATCCCCACAAGTCCGTTGGTTTCATCCGGTCGTCTCCGTATTGGCAATACGAGACTGTTTGTCTCGGGAGTCCCTCTACAACAGATAACTTACGGAGCATTCCTCTCGGGTTCTCTATGATGAATCCGTATCTTGGACGTATAGCCTCAACTAGCATCCGAGCTTGAGCGACTAGCCGCTGATTTAGAATCGCCAACTCTGACTTAGGTTGAGGATTATCTCCTCCACTAATCCAATGAAACGGAATAGACGCAACGGAGAACGCCGTACAAGGAGGACTAGCCCAAATGAAGTCCGGTTGTCCGTAAGTCGCTAAGAGGTATTCGGGAGTCAACGTCAATACGTCTACGTTCTCGGTTGCCGAGAATTGCGGATCTAACTCAAAGGAGATGATTGTGTCGCCAGCATCGGCGAACGCTTTAGTGCTTGATCCGGTCCCAGAGAAGAAGTCATAAATAAGTAGTTTAGAGTCGCTCAATGTTTAGCCTTTGTTCTTATCTAATCTTACACGCCTCTTGATTAAGAGTCTGCGTTTCTCCTCGGTGAGTCCTCCCCAAACTCCATCCGTAATTTGATTGTCTATGGAGAACTGGAGACAAGCTTTCTGGAGAGGACAATCCTCGCAGATACTTATTGCGAGATCCTTAAAGAGAGGGTCAAAGAAGAACTCCGGGTCAACCCATTTCTGAGTACACTTCGCTAACTCGTTGCCGTCACTATCCCTAGTTTCAAAGAACTTCACTTCAACTCCTAATGCTAATGATGGTCAACGGAAGTCCGACTGCGTAGACCTTAGTCGCCACTAGAACTGTCACTTGAGCGTCATCGTGCCAAATAACTCCAGATTGAGTAATGGCATCTAAACACGCCCGGGTTGTTTTGTCCAAGTCGGGTTTTACTGTTGGATGTAATCGGCGAACTGATTTTGGCCGCTCCATGAAGAACGTGAGTGAGACGTGTATCGGCGTGTTGCGATCCGGCATAGTCCACTTGTGACTTGCTCTCTTCGCCTCCTCCGTTACGAGCTTACGCCAACGTTTCAATCCTCTAGCCGACTCCACTAGAACAATCTTGCCGTTGCGATTGTAAGCGTTCTTAGATCCTTGAGGAACTGGCTGACCCGGTACGGCGAACTCTATCTCCATGTTATTCATCTCGGCTAATGTCTACCGAGTTCTCTGCTCCACACTCTGAACACTCTACGAGAACTTCATCGGATCCTTTAGAGCCAACTGCCTCAACGTCTTCGTTGAGCTCTTCACAACAGCAACAATCAAACGAGACGTTCATGGCAACTTCATCATCCCAAGGAGTCGCCGTCCTCCAGCCGTCATAACCTCCACCGATGTCGTAACCGCTCATTAGTTCACCTCTCCGGTCCGTATCAACTTAGCGGCCTGAGAGAGATAGTGGCAGACATCGCACTCCTCCTCAGTAACGGCTTTATAGTTACAGACTTTGTTGTGTTCCAACAATCCGTCTGCGATCCGATTACGCTCCTTTTGGATAAGCTCCTCAAGTTGCGTGGCGAAGTCGCTCGTTTCTTCCGACATGGTTTTATTCTCCTGTTCTCTATTTGTTATCCATCCACACTCACATTGAAACGTGGATCCGTTTGGTACTGGACTTGGAAACGTCTCTCCACAGAACTCGCATCCGTATTGAAACGGATAGCAGTCCTTACACTTATAGTTGCCACAACCGAACGTCATCTTGACTCGCAATTCTCTATCGCCGAGAGCTCGGTACGATAGTTGTTCCAACAATTCAAGTCCACCCGGACGTAACGAATTTGACTCCTCTTGTAATCGCTCAACGGCTCAACAACAGTAGTTCCGTAGTATCGGTTGGCGTTCAAGACTTTACGATTCCCGAGATAAATCCCTGAGTGATAAAAGTCTGTTGATCCGGATCTTGCCATAACTACGATGTCGCCAACTTTAGGTTTAGAGACCCGGGTTCCGATGTGAGCTTGCTTATTGGCTGAGTGAGGGACTCCGACTCCAAGTTGCTCGTAGAACCACCGGACAAGTCCAGAGCAGTCCCAACCATAGATTGACGATCCGGTGGAGACGTAAGAGGTCTTGCCGACTCTGGAGCGTAAAACTTGAATAGGTTTCTTCATCTTCGTTTCACGAATCTTCTCTGCGAAGAAGTCGCTAAATGTTTCACGTGAAACATTAGGTTTAGGATCCGCAACGGCGACAGTTTGGACACTCCCGAGGGAGAGCAGGAAAGACGCAACTATCGCCGTTGCGAAGACTCGCTTGGTCATTTGACGTTCAATCTTAGTGATGGCTGACCAACCTTTACAGGTAACTCCATCTTCTCGTCAACGTGAGTCTGGAGAAGTTTCAGGATCTCGTCAGTATCGGGAGTCTTACGTCCAGCGACTTCACTCCACGAAACCTTTATGCCGTCCATTGTAACTCCAGCGAAACCCTCTAAAGCAGACTTGATGGCATCCTTTTCGGACTCTAGGAGCTTGATTGCCTCATTGACCTCTATGTAACGTTTCGCCGCGTTAGAGGCGTTCTCGTCAACAATCGGCGACCCGGACAAGTCTTTACCGATTCCTTGGCAGAGTTTGCCGTAATAGG
>Ga0315903_10004219_pt1 | contig 19335 bp, 14 predicted proteins | sample LakEriMetagenome_7_FD_203524 | JGI IMG/M metagenome (GOLD analysis project Ga0315903, IMG submission 203524) | Freshwater fungal communities from buoy surface, Lake Erie, Ohio, United States - Buoy 2 MA119 | ecosystem: Environmental > Aquatic > Freshwater > Lake | place: USA: Lake Erie, Ohio...
GAAGCAGGGATGAGGTTGCGGTTCCGCTGGTCACCTCGACCGCGAGGGCGGAGCAGAGGGGGCGGTTGCGGCGGTTGAGGGGCAGCACCCAGCACTTCTCGACCGCCAACCCCTCGGCGAGAGGGGACAGGCGTTGAAAGACCTTTTGCGGGGCGTCCATCTTCTCCGCGACCATCTTCCCCGCCTCCCTCTCCCGCGTCCGCCGCATCGCTTCCGCGATGCACAGGATACGCGGACCGAAGGCAGGACCGAAGACGGCGGAGAGGGCGAGTGGATCGACCTCCGAGCTGACCCAGGCCAAGCCGCCACGCTCGTCAATCATCGCGGCCCGGGTTGCGAGGCCGTCCGCGATGATGTCGACCAACTCCGCGTCAAGCAACGCCCGCGGCCCGAGGCGGGCCAAGCGGGCGGCGGCGCCCTCGTCCTCGCGGACGATGGACACCGACCGCGGGAGGTTGCCCTTTTTCATCGGGCCACCTCCTTGCCAATGCGGACGGCCTCGACGCTGTAAGGGAAGCCGTAAGCGTTGCCGAGGTTGACCACGAACCCCGCGAGGCGTAGGCGAGTCGTGCGAAGCGTGGGGTCAGCGACCTTTTCGCGGCCCGCGTTGAAACGCTGAACGAGGGACAGGGCGGCGGCGTAGTGGTTTTCGATGGTGTCGAGGTCGTGAGCCCAAGGGGTGATGAGGAAACCCGGGTCCTCTTCGTGCCAGCGGGACAGGAAGCCAGCGACAACGCGGGCGGGGTGGTTGTCGGTCGGTCCGCAATAGCGAGTGCGGATGGTTTCAAAGTGTCTCATCGGGTCCAAGTCCGCGGATTGTTGCGGAGGCGTCGGAGGTTCAGCCAAGTAAGGACAGCGGTCACGAAAGCGGGCAGACGCTTTCGAGGGCTGGTCGACCTTGCGGCGGTCGGCGTGCCGTGGATGCGGTATTGCATAACGCCCCCCAGCCTGCCCGTTTCCGCCGCCTCCGCAAGTAGAGAGTGCAGACCCGCCGCCGCCCCTACGCGGGCGGGCGGGCAGGGTGGCGAGGCAAGGGGAACCTGGGGCGTAGGAGATCCGGGGGGGAAGCTGCCCGACGCGCCGACCAGGACCGCGGACCCGGTGCGGCCGTTGCCCTGCGACCCGCCGGCAATCGGGCAACGCGGGCGGGCGGACCGACCCACCGCCGGCCCCGCGTTCGACCAAACCGGCTCGCGGACACGCAACCCAAGGCGGAGCGGGCAGGACGCGGTGGGCAATGTGGGCGGAACGGAAAAATCGCCCTCGCTCGCTTTGCTCGCTCGGGTTGGACGATGTAGGCTAGCGGGATTAAACGAAACAGGCCGAGCAACCGAGTATCAAGTTTTCCGCATACCCCGCCGTATGGGGTCGGTTTTTCGGGGAAAAAATCTTCTCCCCCTGCTCGGAAAAATCTCTGGACTTGGAAAACTTTGTGCTACATGCTTTTGCATGCCCAGCCAGCCGCCGGATCCATATGAGCGGAACTTCAACTTCACGGAGTTCAGCCAGATCTACCCGCTCAAACAGCAGCCAGGCCAGCAGATCGACATCGAGCTCAACGATGTCCAGCAGACCGTCAATCAGACAGTCAACCGACTTAATGAGATCCAGAATGACGATGGTTCACTACGGATCCCGGGCACCTTGCCCTGGTATCAGGAATACCTCAGCGGTGTTTCCGCGGCCGTTTCCTCGGCTGAGCAAGCCGCGGAATCGGCTGCCGCAGCCTCGGAAAGCTCGGCCTCAGCCGGAGACCACGAGCTGAACGCCTACACTAGCGCACAAGCCGCAGGAGCGTCGGAGACTGCAGCTGCTGAAAGCGCCCAGGAAGCCGGGGTTCAGGCCGCGGCAAGCTCGGCCAGCGCCGATGCCGCGGCGCAGAGCGCGGCGGACGCCGATCTATCGGCCCAGGCTGCCGCGGCATCGGCTGCCAGCATTAACCCGAACGACTACATCCCCCAGCCGGCGGTTGCGCCGGTGGCGGATCAGATCCTGGGATACGACGGTACTGCGTGGGTTGCGCAGGACAAAAGCAACCCGTTCAACCAGGACCTAAACACGACGGACAGCCCCAGCTTCGTCGACCTTACCCTAGGAAGCGCCGAGTCCTATGCCTTCAAGTGGATTAGCTCCGGGGCCGAGGGCGGTCTTTATTACGAGAACCTTCCGATTGTCTCAATCGACGGTTTGGGCCTGCAACTTTTGCAAAGCGGGATGTCCGTCACCTTCCCCGATTCCACCACGCAGACGACAGCCTTCCAGGCTTCGATGCTGAATCCCATCGCCGAGAAGCTGACGAACACCATCAACTGGACAGGTGACTACGACAACGGCGTCACCTACGCCGCTGGTGACGGTGTCAGGTTCAATGGCGCCTACTACGTTTTGAAGGCCGGCATCGGAGCTGCTGGCTACGATCCTGCTGGCTACCCCGCCTCGTGGACAACTCACATCCCAGCGGGCCTTCCCGCACTTGCCAGCACCAACACCTTCGCGGCATCGCAGGTCATTGAAACCACCAGCACCACGGCAGCTTTGCGGGTGACGCAGTTGGGGACAGGTAATGCATTTGTGGTCGAGGACAGCGCAAACCCGGACAGCAGCCCCTTTGTCATCACGGCAGACGGAAATGTTGGCATTGGTCGCTCGCCCACGGCTGGCTACAAGTTGGATGTGGCTGGTCAAATGGTTGTCGCCGCTGGCAACACAAGCGCAACATTTGCTTCGGGTGGTACAACTATTACGGCTGTAAGCACAGCTGTTGGACTGACTATCACTAACACAGGCACGGGCAACTCCTTCGTTGTGAATGATGAGTCGGGGGACACATCTCCATTCATCATCGATGCGAGCGGCAATGTGATGGTTGGGACGACTTCCGCTGGAGGCAAAATGACCGTTGTGGGCAGGAGTTACTTTACGGATGCTACATCCGCTGGCGGCAACCCCGTGCTGTGGGCAAGGCAGCAAAGTGCATCGTCTACCGCAATCGCCTTCCAAGTCACCAACCAAGGAGCTGGTGCATCGCTCCGTGTTGATGATGAATCAACCGACACCACGCCCTTCATCGTGGACGCAGGAGGCAATGTCGGGGTCAAGACCGCCAGCCCCTCCACGGACTTTGAGGTGAACGGCAACGCCAAGGTGACCACGCTAAACATTGGTTCTTCTGGCACAATTTCCGCCTTGTCCTACGAAACAACTGGCCTTGCCGTCCATGTTAACCGAAGCGACTTCCCCAACGAAATCGCAATCGTCATTGGCGGTGTCACCTACCGAATCCCTGCCCGACAGGTCTGACCAAACTAAACCCCACTTTAAATCAGCCAGCCCCAGACTATAAATGAGCCAGCCCCCCGATCCATACCAGCGCCAGTTCAGCTTCACCGGCTGGAGCGTCAACCATCCTGGAGAGCCCCACCAGGGCAACCAGATGGACATAGAGTTCAACGAGATCCGCGACTGCCTGAACGACACCCAGGATCGTCTTGCCGAGATCCAGGAGGACGATGGATCCATCAAGGCATCGGCGCTGCCGATCACCTACCACGCCGGCACCGGAACGGTCAGAATTGTCATCGGCGGGGTCACTTACTCGATCCCGGCCTCGGTTGTGGCCCCCTGACATGTCGGACGAGCTGACGCTCGAGCAGTACAACGCCGCCAGGCGCATCCTGTCGGTCCGTCAGGCCCGCGAGAGCTTGATCGAGTTCTCCAGGCTGACGCTTCCCGACCCCGAGGATCCGGACAACCCCGAGCAATCGCGCTACAAGCCGGTCAAGCACCACAAGGTGATCGCCGCCGCGCTGGAAGAGGTCGAGCAGGGGCGGATCCAGAGGCTGATCATCACGATGCCACCCCGTCACGGCAAGTCGGAGCTGGCTTCAAGGCGCTTTCCTGCCTGGTTTTTGGGCCGGGACCCCTATCGGCAGATGATTTTCGCGACCTACAACGCCGATTTTGCACAGGATTTCGGTCGAAATGTGCGAGAAACCATGAGAAACCCGGCTTTTTCCCAGATTTTCCCTGGTTGCCGCATGCGCCAGGGCTCGCAGAGCTCGGAACGCATCGAAACCGAGGAAGGAGGCATGGCCGTGTTCGTCGGCACTGGAGGTTCGCTCACCGGCCGAGGCGCCGACCTGCTGATCATCGACGACCCGATCAAGGACCGCGAGGAAGCCGACAGCAAGAACAGCCGTGACAAGATGTGGGCCTGGTTCACGGAGGTCGCCATGACCCGACTGATGCCGGGAGGCCGCGTTGTCATCATCATGACGCGCTGGCACGAGGACGACCTCATCGGCCGGCTGATCGACCCGACAAACCCCTTCTACACCCGCGAGGAGGCCGCCAATTGGAAGGTCCTGGCGCTGCCTGCCCTGGCCAAGGACAACGACCCGATGGGCCGCAAGCCTGGCGATGCGCTTTGGCCCGAGCGCTACCCCAGGGACGTGCTGCTGCAGACCCAGCGCCTGCTCGGTCGCGGCTTCTCGGCCCTTTACCAGGGCGATCCGGCTCCGGATGACGGGGAGTTTTTCAAGAAGGAGTACATCCGGACCTACAATAGCGTTTCCGAGCTGCCCAGGAACCTGCGGATCTACGCGGCTAGCGACCACGCGGTGTCCCTGGACCAGGAGCGCGACGCCACGGTCCTCATGCCGTTCGGCCTGGACGAGGACAACAACGTCTGGATCCTGCCGGACGTCTGGTGGAGGCGCATGTCCACGGACAAGGTGGTCGACGCCATGGTCAACATGATCAAGATGCGAAAACCGATCTTCTGGTGGGCTGAGAAGGGCCACATCACCAAGTCGATCGGGCCGTTTTTGAGGAAGCGCATGGCCGAGGAGCACGCCCATTGCGCCGTGGTCGAGGTGACCCCGGCAAAGGACAAGATGACGCGTGCCCAGTCCATCCTGGGCAGGATGGCCATGGGCAAGGTCTATTTTCCCAAGTTTGCCCGCTGGTGGCAGGAGGCCGAGGCCGAGATGCTCAAGTTCCCGGCTGCCAAGCACGACGACTTCGTGGACGCCCTGGCTTACGTGGGCATAGGCCTGGACAGCCAGGTGCCGGCGACCGCAACAAAACCCAAGGAAGAGGGCCCCAGGCCGGGAACGTGGGCCTGGATCAAGCAATCGTCGCTGTCCAGGCTTAAACGTGAAAAAAGGTTGAAAAGCCCTTGGTCCTGATGGACCATGTGACACATGGAGTCCCCTGAGCAGCAGCCCGAAGGCCAGAGTTTGATCACGCGCAAGCCGCCTGACGACCTCTCGCTTGCGCGGCGTGCGCTAGCCGCCTCCTGGATGGACAAGGTGCAGCGCGCCAAGGCCCATTGGGAAAACGTCCACAAGCGGATGCGCGAGGACATGGACTTCTTCATGGGCAAGCAGTGGTACGACCAGCGCGAGGATGACGACCGTTACGTCGCCAACCTGGTGCAGCGGCACGTGCAGCAGCGCGTGTCCGCGCTCTACGCCAAGAACCCCAAGGCCGTGGCCAAGCGGCGCAAGACGATGGATTTCGTGCTGTGGGAGGAGGATCCCAACCAGCTCATCACGGCGCAGATGAAGAACGAGATGTCGATGCAGCAGACCGGAATGCCCGACCCCCAGGCCCTGGCGATCCTTCAGGACGTCACCCAGGGCATGGAGCGCCGGCGCGTGCTGGACCGCGTGGCCAAGACGATGGAGATCCTGTTCGAGGACATCATCGAGCGCGGAAACGTCAAGCAGCACATGAAGCAGCTGGTCCGGCGAGTGTGCGTCACGGGCGTCGGATTCGTGAAGATCGGCTACCACCGCGTGATGCAGAAGCGACCGGAGGACGCCGAGAAGATCACCGACGTCACGGAGCAGCTCTCCACGCTCGAGCGCCTGATCGCCGACCGCCAGGACGACAAGTACAGCGAGGACCACGCCAAGGCCGAGCAGCTGCGGCTTCTCCTGGCCGACCTTTCCAACAAGCCCGAGATGGTGGTGGACGAGGGGCTTGTGTTCGACTTCCCGCAGTCCAGCTCCATCATCGTGGACCCGCGCTGCCGCCAGCTCAAGGGCTTCATCGGCGCCGACTGGGTGGCCCAGGAGTTCATCCTGACGGTCGACGAGGTGAAGGAGATCTACTCCACGGACGTGTCCGTGAGCTACACCAAGCAGGAGCACGTGTCCCGCACCGACCCCATCCTGTCCGACGACGGCAAGAAGTCCGACTGCGACCTGGTCCGCGTGTGGGAGATCTACTGCAAGCGCGACGGCCTCAAGTACGTCGTGGCCGACGGGTATCCCGATTTCCTCGGCGAGCCCTACTGCCCCGAGATCAAGCTGCGCCGCTTCTGGCCCTTCTTTGTCCTGACATTCAACGAGGTCGAGAACGACCGTCACATCTACCCTCCCTCGGATGTCCGGCTGCTCACCCCGATCCAGCGCGAGTACAACCTTGCCAGGCAGCGGCTGCGCGAGCACCGCAACTCCAACCGACCCCTGTACGTGGCGCCTGTCGGCATGCTGTCCGACGAGGACATCGCCAGGCTGCAGGACCGCGAGGCCAACGCCGTGATCCAGCTCTCGGCCATGCAGCCAGGCCAGGCGGTCAACCAGGTGATCCAGCCGATGCAGCCGATCCAGATCGACCCGGCCCTGTACGACACCACCTTCCTTTTCGAGGACATCATGCGCACCGTGGGGTCCCAGGAGGCTAACCTCGGATCAACCGCCGGGTCAACCGCAACCGAGGTGTCGGTGGCCGAGTCCTCCCGAATGACCTCCCTGGGGTCCAATGTTGACGACCTGGACGAGTTCCTGTCCGAGATGACCAAGTCGGCCGGCGAGGTCCTGCTTGCCATGATGGACGCCCAGACCGTGCAGAAGATCTGCGGCCCGGGCTCCATGTGGCCCACCATGTCGGCCCAGGAGATCTCCGACCAGCTCATGCTGGACATCCAGGCCGGGTCCTCCGGCCGGCCCAACAAAGCCGCCGAGATCGCCAACTTTGAGCGCCTGGCGCCCACCCTGATCCAGATCCCCGGCATCGACCCCGTCTGGTTCGCCAAGGAGGCCATCAAGCGCATGGATGACGGCCTGGACCTCACGGACGCCATCCGGGCCACCCTGCCCTCAATCGTGGCCATGAACGCCCAGAAGCAGATGCCGACCGGCGATCCGGCCTCGGACCCCAATGCCCAGGGCGGCCAGGGCGGCCAGAACGGACCCTCCGGGGCCGAAGCCAGGGGCCAGAACGGCCCGGGCGACAACAGCCAGGTACAGGAAAACCAGCAAATTCAAGGTCAGGCTTGACCTTATCCACACAACACCGAAGATATTCACATGGAAGAGACGCTAAATAACACGCCAGCGGAGGACACGTCGACCTCCGCCCATGAAACCGTCACCGAGCCCAGCTCGGTCACGCACCAGGAGCCGCCGGCGACGGCTGAAGTTGTTGACGCTAAAGATAGTGCCCCGGTTTCGTCAGCCGAGGTCGACAAGGACGCTAAGGCCGATCTGTTGAGCGTTGTTCAAAACGCTCTCGATGAGGCTGATCCGGAGGATTCGTCCACCGACGGGAACCAGGACGGAGACGCTGGCGAGAACACCAAGACCGAGGAGGCGCAAAAGGACGGCGCCGACGAAGTCGCGGCCGACGCCAAGCAGCACGACAAAGTGCCATTCCACAACCATCCTCGATGGAAGGAGATGATCGGAGAGCGCGACTCCCTGAAACCCAGGGCGGAGCAATACGACAAGATCATGGGCTTCATGAGGTCCAACGGGCTTACTCCTCAGGAGATGGCCGAAGGACTGCGAGTGATGGCGCTGATGAGGAACAACCCCGCGGAGGCCTACCAGGCCATCCAGGGTTACGCGCAAAGGCTGGCCGAGATGACCGGGGACAAGCTCCCCGACGACGTCAAGGAACGGCTCGAGAGCGGACTCATCGACGACGACTCGGCCAAGGAGCTGGCCCGCCTCAAGGCGGAACGGCGAGCTGCCGAGGAGCAGGCTGTGCGCATGCAGCAGGAGGCCCTTGTGGCCAACCAGCGAGCCATGCACGACGCAGTCGCCACGTGGGAGAAGCGCGAGCGTGCCAAGGATCCGGACTGGGACAGCAAGTACGAGATGGTCAAGGATCGCGTTGTCTCGATCATGTCACAGGAGCGTCCGGCCAATCCCTCAGATGCAATCAAGGTCGCAAGTCGCGCCTTGGCAGAGGTGAATGACCGGTTGCGGCCTTTGGCAGGTCGATCTGGCAACGTGAGAACCCCGATCAGCTCGGTGTCGTCCTCAAGTACCCGACAGGCCCCCCGTTCCCTTGAGGAAGTGGTTCGGATGGGACTGTCAAAATAAACGAACCAGAACATCATGCCCAGCATCTCATTCACCACCCTGGAGTCCACCGTCGCGTCGGCGCTCGACTTCCACATCAAGTCCGACGCGTTCGCCCAGACCATCCAGGAGAAGCCCCTGATCAACGCCCTCACCCGGCGCCAGAAGTCCTTCCCCGGCGGCAAGGGCGACATCACCATGCCGGTCGTCTTCAACTACACGACCAGCATCGACGGTTACGAAGGCGACGACGAGGTCACCTACGCGAACCCGCAGAACACCAAGCGTGTCAAGTACCCCTGGTACGAGATCCACGCCGGTATCACCATGACCTTCACCGAGCTGAAGCAGGATGGCATCACCGTGACCGACTCGGTCACCGGCGAGTCCACCAGCCGCAAGTCCGGTCGCGAGGCCACCGTCCTGACGAACATCCTGAAGGCCAAGCTCGACGACATGACCGAGGGCTGGGCCCGCGACTTCAACAAGATGCTCTGGCTCGACGGCTCCCAGGACGCCAAGCAGGTCCCCGGGATCATGTCGTTCATCAAGCCCGCGGCCACCAATAACACCGGCACCGTCGGTGGCATCGCCCGAAACCTGACCGTCGACGGCAAGAAGGTCTGGCAGAACCGCGCCGACACGTTCACCTACGAGGCCGGCGCCACGAACATCATCGACGGCCTGCGCCGCGAGATCCGCCAGCTCAAGCGTTACGGCGGCAAGCCCAGCGTCATCTTCTGCGGCTCCGGGTTCCTGGAGCGGCTGGAGAAGGAGATCAGCTCCAAGGGTATCTTCACCCAGAGCGGCTTCTCCCAGGGCACGGACATCTCGATCGGGGTGCCCCGCATCCTCGGGATCGGCGAGTTCGTCTACGACCCCACCCTGGACGACCTGCCCAAGCACGACGGCACCGGCAACCAGACCAACCACGCCTACATCCTGGATGTCGACGGCCTCGGCCTCTACACCATGGAGGGCGAGGACAAGAAGGTCCACAACCCTGCCCGCCCCGAGAACAAGTACGTGCTCTACAAGGGCATGACCTGGACGGGCGCGATGACCTGCAAGCGGTTGTCCGGCAGCGGCCTGTACGTTGTCGAGGACGCGGAAGTCAGCCCCTGATCTCAGGATCAACGTCTAAGACCGGGGCCCCGAAAGGGGCCCCTTTTTTGGCCCTTGCATCCGGGCCAACCATGCTTTCAATGATGATCGCCATGCAAGTCGCCAACATCGAGCTGTTCATCAACGGCAGTCCACTGCACACGGTTTCCAAGCGGGTCACGCCGCCAGAGGCCGTCCTGCTCAACCACATCCACGGCGTCGGGTCCGTCGCTCAGCTGCAACTCGACGGCACCGTGAAACGCGGCAACCAGGAGGAGCGCGATCGGTTGCTCTCCATCTACGGAGAGAAGAACCTTCTCAAGGTCTTCCCCGGATTCAACCACCCCCTGCCCACCACGTTCAAGGAGGCTGGATTTGTGTCTGACTGATGGCACGCAACAGGACGCTAGCCGAGCTTCGCGACATGCTTCGCGCCGAGATCGGCGCGTCCTCCAACGTGGCCATGGGCATCAACACGTCCAACCAGCACGACCACATCCTTCGTCGCACCCAGGAGCGACTGTGGATCGACTTTGACTGGTGGTTCGGCCGCATTCAGCGCACCGAGCAGCTCAACGCCGGCCAGCGATATTACGCGTACGACAACGACGTGGACCCCGATCGCATCCTGGAAACCACGGTGAAGTACGCCGAGCACTGGCACATCGTTGAGTACGGAATCAGCACAGAGGACCGCAACATCTACGATGCGGACGAGGGCCAGGGCAACGACTTCGTCCTGCGCTGGGAGCATTACGAGAACGACATGTACGAGGTCTGGCCCGTTCCAACCTCTCCGCAGGTCCTCAAGTTCGAGTGCATTCGCAAGCTGCCTCCGCTGATCTCCTCGGATGACAGGGCCCTGCTGGACGACAACCTGATCGTGCTGTTCGCTGCGGCCGAGATCCTGGCCCGCGGAAAGGCCGAGGACGCCCAGCTCAAGCTGGCCCAGGCCAACAGCCTGTACGCCAGGATCAAGGGCGCGGGAAACAAGACCCAGTCCTTCGTGTTCGGCGGCCCGCTGCACCGCGGCGAACGCCTGCGCATCGTCGGCGGCAAGTTCGTCAGGGAGAAGTAATCCATGCCTTACCTCGTCGTAGAGAACTTCAACGGCGGGCTGGATACCCGCAGGCACGTCCTGGTGTCAAAGCCTGGCACGCTTGCCCAGCTCACCGACGCTCACGTCACAAGGGGCGGCGAGATCGAGAAGCGAAAGGCCTTCGTGCCATCCCGCGCCATCTCCGTGGACGTTGCAAAGGCCGCCGGCCGCATCGAGATGCGCAGCAGGATATACACCAGGAGCGCAAAGCTTGGCGGGGGCTCCAGGGACGCCGATGACGGCGGTTACAGCCTGAACACCAACCAGGCATTTGATTACGTTGGATCCTCCGTCATTGCCGGAAACGTCACGTCGGGCTTTGCTGATATTTATTACACACAGTTCATCAATAGCCCCGACCTTGCGCCGAACGGCGACGGCAAGTTTTACAAGAAGTCCAGGTTTTGCCTTTCGAATCGCTCTTACACGGCGGTTGGCGACGACCAGGTGCCGACGGGTTGGGATAACTATTACCTGGAGATCGACTTCGTCCTTGGCACCAGGACGACGAGCAGCGACGCCACGGAGGAGGTGCCCTTCTGGCCAGGGGCCGTCGAGTTCGACACGCCCGAGATCCAGGGAGAGCAAATTTGGATCGGCTCGTTTGAGCAGGAGCTGAGGTCGTCCGAGCTGCTTTCAGCAAAATACATCAAGTGGGAATATCCGAACCTGGACAAGGGCGGCCTCCTTGACGTCTCGTATTATGAGCCGGATCCTCCGGTAGACGAACTTGGGTCGACAGGCAACGCCAGGGATCCAAGCGCCCCGCTGTCGGTAAGGCAGCCAACAATGCCAGGTTTCATTTGGAATACGATTGGGGGCAATCCTGATCAGGTTGCCGTGGCGAGGACTTCCGGTGGCAGCATGCAGCTAGAGGACATGGTCGGACCCAGGAGCTTCATAAGGTGCGTTCAGGGAAGCCGAAAGGCGATAGCAAACGGCGAGATAGCCAGGCCATTCGGCACATTTTACAGCTGGTATGTCTCGCTCAACATGCCCTTCACGCCGGAGGACGGCGTCGAGCCGATCGGTCAGCCGCAGTACAACGGGATCAGGAAGATTTTCTGCGCACCCCCATTCTCGTTCTCGCCTTCGGACACTTGGCCGGTCGCCGGCGAAGTGGAGGAGAACAAGTCGGAGATCGAGATCTGGTACAACGCCGGCAACATTCCCGGCGTCGGGTTTTCCGAGATCTCGGGACACACAGTCAACCTTGTGGCCAGGATCGTCAAGAGGAAGCTCAGGAAGAGGATTCAGGACAAGGATGTCATTGTCGAGTTCGACGGTGACGAGTGGATCGAGCACTCCAGCAAGCTTGTGACGGCCAAGCTGCCTGTGCACTCCGGGTCCAATCCGAACCAATACAAGCTCTCCGCCAAGATCGAGCTCCCCATCGAGAGCGGATGGGTTTACACTGTGAGCGATTTTTACGTCTCTCAGGTCCTCAAGGACGGTGACGGAGGCCCCAGGGTCGATCTACCACCTGGCACGTTCGGCCTGGAAAGCGTCGGTGACAGGCTTTACACATTCACGTCCCAGCAGGGGATCACCAGGACAGGCCCGGCCTGGCACAACATGTACGTGGCCAGGCTGGTGCACCCCAAGGGCGCATCCATGACCGGCGTGAAATCCAGCACCGTGTTCGGCGGCAGGATCTTCGTTGTCGCGGAGTTCGACGACGGCACAGTGCTTCCGTTTTACGGCCCGTCCGCAACCAGCGACGACGCCGAGTTCAGTCCTGTGAACAACTTTGTGGACGGAGTCTCCGGTCTGAACGACGACCTTGGCGGGATCCTGGACAGGATGAGGTCGGAAGGTGTGTTTTCCCAAGTCGAGAACGTCTCGCCAGGCGTGTACGAGGTTTCAACCACGCCATCTCTCGGATACAACGTGACATCGTCAACCACCGGACTGGCGGCCGTCTCGCACCAGGAGACCCAGGTCGAGCAGCCGGGATCGCTTGAGGTCGCATCAAAGGGGTCCTTCACGATAACCAACGGCTCCGATGGATCGGCATCGATCAAGTCAGGAAGGATGACATCCGGATTATTCCCGGGCATGACGGCGGATGACAGGATAATGGGCATATACGTTGGCACCGTGGGTGACCTGACAAGCATAGCTTTGCTTCCGTCAGACGGCATGACCTACAACGATTTTGTGAGCACCAGGCCTGGTTGGAACAACGGTCCCAAGACCGCGCACGCCATCGCCAGGTACGTCAACAACAACTCGTCGGTCAGCGGATACTCGGCCACGTACTGGATAGACAACAACAGGGGCACGGATTCCGGGTATTTCAAGATACTCGCCCCAGACGAGGACGGTGAGACGGCCAATGGCAGGGAAGTATGGTTCGAGCTTTCGGGAACACCAAGCCCATCCATTTTCTACGCGTTAGCCGGATGGTTCGATATCGGATCCATCACCGCAAGCCCGTTCAACCCAGGAAGGAGCATCGTGAAGTTCGGCACATTCGCCGGAGGGGCCCTTAATGCGATCACATCCGTCAAGGTCGACGGAGTCGAGGTGATGTCCAAGTCCCTGGTTCGTTTCCAGGAATCGTCCTCGTTCACGGCGCAGAAGGTCGCGGAATCCATCAACGAGTCCTCCACGCTTTACCAGGCCGTCGCAAACGGTCCTGAGGTCATCATACAGGGCAGGCCTGGCGCCGGAGACACGCCGAACGGCAACATGATCTCAGTTGCCTTCGAGGGCAACATAGAGGTCGGGTCTGTCCAGAAAATGTCTGGTGGAAAGCCGGCTTTCTCCGGCGTGCCACAGAAGATAAAGATGAGCCTCATAAACAAGGGGGAGCCTGGCGACAAGTTCTCGTTCACGCTCACGCCCAAGTCCGGGATCGGCGACCCGATCACCGTGGGCGCCGGAAGGGTGGCCGGGCTCAAGCCTGGCGCAGCCATAACCTTCAGGTCCAAGGTGTACCTTTCGGCCGGATCGGTGCTGTATTTCTCGGGTCTGAACGACGCCACAAAGTGGGGAACCTTCGACCTTGGATCCGGTTTCATCGACATGTCGAACAGCCTGGGGGAGCGCGACGACATCACGGCCATGGGCATCTACCAGGACAGGATGGCGATCTTCACCAGGAGAAACGTGCAGATCTGGATCATCGACGTTGATTCGACGAACAACGAGCAATCGGTTGTGCTGCTGAACACCGGTTGCCTGGCGGCCGAGAGCGTGACATCCGTGGGCGCGTCGGACGTCCTCTACCTCTCAGAGTCCGGCATCAGGTCCCTCAGAGCCCGCGAGGGCACGGACACGGCGTTCTCCATGGACATAGGCTCGGCGGTCGACACCATCGTGAGGGACAAGCTCACCCAGGTCGGGGAGGCCGTGTCATCTGCCGCGTGCTCCGTGATAGACCCCAAGGAAGGCCGTTTCATGATGTCCATAGGCTCGGAAATATTCGTCCTTTCGTACTACCCTGGGTCCAACATATCGGCCTGGTCCAGGTACGTCGCACCAGGTGTTGTCGAGAAGATGGTCTCAAGGTCGGACGGCCTGATCTTCATGACCTGCTTCAGCGACGACGACAGGATCGTCTATTGCTATGGCGGCAGGACCGGCATGGAGCTCGACGCCCCTGACTACGTTCAGGTGGGCGGGGAATGGGTCCCGGTGTCAGACACCGGCGTGACTTCCGCGGTCATTGAGCTGCCCTACCTTGACGCCCAGAAGCCGGCCACGTACAAGTCCGTCAAGGCGATCGACCTTGTCTGCACCGGCCTGTGGGAGGTTTCCATGGGCATGGACCACACCAATCCAAACGCCAGGGACGTGATCGCCAGGATTAGCCAGCCGTCATACGCCATCGGCCAGATCCCCGCGGTTGGCACAGGCACACACATCGGGATCAAGCTGGTGTCCACCCAGCCCGGCCCGGCCCGGCTGTCCAACTTCATCGTCCACTACGATGACATGAACTCCAAACATGACGCTGGCTAAGCTCAACGAGGTAGACCTGGATTACGTGACCCACCGGCTCAGGGAAGACGACCTTAGGGAGGTCATGGCCACCAGGTGGACCGACGACCCGGTTGCCCTGACGTCCGACATCATGTCGAACGGCGAGTTCGGCTGGATTGCCGGCACGGAAGACAGGGTCCCGGTGGCCGCCTTTGGCGCCATACCTGTCTGGAACGGCGTCTGGGAGGTCTGGCTTATCGCAACCGAGGACTGGCCAAAGGTGGCCCTCGGGGTGACCAAATTCATCAAGAAAACCATGATCCCGGCCATGAGAGAGGCCGGCGTCCACAGGGCCCAGTGCCGGTCCATAGAGGGCCACGAGACGGCCCATAGGTGGCTAGAGTTCCTGGGAGCCCACAGGGAGTCGACCATGCCCAAGTTCGGCAGGGATGGGGAGACTTTTCACCTTTATTGCTGGACTGAGCCTGGGATCTGCCCAAGATAACGGCATGTGTTCAGGAGGAGGAGACGGCGGAGCGGCGGCCAGGGCCAGGGCCGAGGAGGAGGCGCGTCAGGAGCGCGTCCGCAAGGGCACGGCAAGCATCGACAGGGCATTTTCAGGTTTCGATAACTCGTTCTACCAGAACAGGCAGAAAGCCTACCTTGACTACGCAACACCCCAGCTTGCCGACCAGTACAGGCAGGCCCAGGACGCGCTAGCATTCAACCTGGCAAGGAAGGGACTCACTGGGTCCAGCGAGATGGGCAAGGGCGTCGCGGACCTCACCAGGCAGCACAAGATCGCCAGGTCATCCCTTGAGTCGAACGCACTCAACATGGCCAACGAAGCGCGCAAAAACGTTGAGAGCAACCGCAGCGACCTGCTTGGACAGCTGACCATGAATGCAAACGCCGACCTGGCCGCAAGCCAGTCACTGGCTAGGGCAGACGTGCTTTCATCCACCCCAGGGTTTAGCCCGATCGGCAAGCTTTTCGAGAACACCACCGGCCTCCTTGGCAATGCAGCCACGGCCCAGGCCTACAACCCCAACGCCAGGGGTATGTCTGGCTACACAGACCTCTTCACAGGTGGTTCCAAGGGGTCCAGCAAGATCGTGAAAACCTAACATGTGCGAACCAATGTCAGCATCTCTAGCCCTGATGGCAGCCGGCACGGCAGCCCAGGTGCATGGCCAGCGCAAGGCCCAGAAGGCCATGAGCAGCGCCCAGGAAGCGGAGGCGATGCGCCAGAAGAAGCTACGCGAGGAAGGAGAGGGCATTTTTAGTCAATCGCTTGGAAAGCTTGGCGCAGACAGCCAGGTCAAGGCAATCGAGGAAGCTGGGGCAAGCAGGGGTGAGCAAATGGCCGGAGCCCAGGAAAGCATCATTCCGTCTGAGGTTAAGCAGCAAGGCGACGCGCCCTCGGTTGTCGCGGATGACACCGCGGCCAGGGTTTCCGCTGCAACCGGCAAGGCAAGGCAGCGCGCCCTGGCGGAGGGTTTCCTTGGTGGATATGGTGATGTGAGCCTGAGCAATGCGTTGCAGAACGTCAGGGCTAACCAGGGCATAGGTGTTCTAAACAACTTCAGGCAGGGATCGCAGGGTGTGCTTGACTATGAAATGTCCAACGCGTCCATGGCTGGTGACAGGTGGAAGAACATCGGCGGAGCCCTTCAGGCTGCCGCAGCCCTAACCGGCATGTACGGGGCCATGGCCCCGGCATCAGCGGCCACGACGGCCGGCACCAGCACCGCCGGCACTCTTCTCGAGGGTGCGCAGGCAAAGTCGATCGCCGACGCGGCAGCTGGAATGTCAGGGTTTAGCCCTGGGATCCAAGCCGTGATGGACGGCGGCACATTCCTTGGTGGAACCGGCGTTGCGCCCATAGGGGCTGGATCCAGCCTGGTCCCCTCGTTCCTACCCTCTACTATGCAAACCGCCACATCTTCAATTCCTTCATTCTTCGACCCGGCAATGCTAACGCCAATGGCAGGCCTTGGCGCTGGCGCAAGATTCAGGCCCAACACTTCATTCCCTGGCCGGGCTAGGCCCATTCGATAAATGCCTCCAAGAAACAATCAGATCAATTGGGAAGCCCTAACAGGCAATGTGGCAAACATGACCGGGCTGAACCCGGCCATGGAAGCCCAACGCCGCAGGAGCTTGATGGCGGAAACGGAGCACCAGGACAACAGGGCTCTCATCGCTGCCAAGCTGTCTACAGAGGGCATGAGGCCTGCTGAGATCGCCGCGACCATAGCAAAGCTCAATTCAGATACTGGCTACAACACCGAGCGCACGCGGGGCGCCAGGATCCAGAACGACGCGTCTGTCGAGATATGGAACGACCCCAGGATGGATCCGGCCAGGCAGGCCATTGCCGGCCTTAATCCGGACCAGATCATGCAGGCCAGGAGGGGCCAGCAACAGATCGATCTTAACCAGCGCGTTGCCGACGAGGGCATCGGGGACGCCACCAGCGGACCGAACTACAGGACCCTGGCTGCCCTTGCGGCAGCCGGCGGCAACCCGTCGGCCGCAGCCAACGTTTTCCACAACGATCCCAACAGGGCATGGTACTCGGTAAACGGTAGCTTGGTGAACCCTAACTTGTCTGGCGCCGTAGGGCGCGGTCAACAGGGAGGTGCTGCTCCAGCTCAGCCGCCGAGCAACATTGTGATGCCGAGCTCGGGCCTGAACTACGTTGGCGGACAACCCGTTTTCCCCCAGGCCGCGCAGCCGTCAATGGGTCCGATCGGAGATCCCAATACGCTTGCCGGCATCATAACCCCTCCGGCCAGGCCTGGATCCGCTCAAGTTGGAGGCGCAGCCGGTGCTGCCCAGGGACCCGTCAAGGCGTCCGACTTCAACACCTACGAGGGCTACTTCCGCACCGCCCTGGAGCGCATGAACCGCATGTCCGACGACGGGAAGTCGTACGAGCAGATCCTGCGCCCCGAGCAGGCGGACTCGATCGCCGGCCTGGCCCACGACCTAATGGCCAACGCTGCCCAGGAGGGCATCAGCCATCCGCAGCAGGCCCTGGAAAGGGCTTACGAGATTGCCACTGGGTCGCGCATGCCAACAGCCGAGGACAATGAGGTTGTTACTCACGAAGGCCTTATCTGGAACTCAACTGAGACCCAAGGACGCAACATTGTCGGATACGACCAGTCCAAGGTTGATCAGTACAGGGCCAACCTCAGGGACGGAACCCTCAGGTCCCTTGGTGTAGACAACGATCTCATCAGCAAGGCCATCGGATCCACCGCGACGCCTGGCACGACCGGCATGCTGCCTGGCGGAGCATCAACGCCTTCATCCATTGCATCGCAGGTGTCCCAGCCTGCAAAGGCAGCGCAGCAACCGCAGCCGAAGAAAGGTGAGATCCTCAAGGCCAACCAGGAGAACCTCAAGGGCGTCAATGCGTCCGGTGAGTTCAGCGCCGGAGGGGTTGACTTTGTCGGTTTCGACAAATTCCAGCAGCAGGTTGATTCCGGAAAGGTCCAATGGGATCCCGCGAAGCCGCTGCTCATCAGCCCCAAGGATGGCAGCGGAGCCATCATCCAGGCGTATTGGAATCCGAATAGGAAAGTGTTCCAGGACGCCCCTCCTGTCATGGAAGGAGACGACGAGCTGGCCAATGCGCTCAGCCATCTCCAGGGCAAAGACGACCTGGACGCGCTCGGAGGAATGTCCGGAAGCGGCAAGCCGATCTCCAGCTTGTTCAGGCCCGTCGGCGCCTACGAGGATTCGCTCGAAACGGCCCTGCAGACCGCCGTGCAAAGGGGGCTGCTGCGCCAGGAGGACTACGAAACGGCCGCACAAATGGACAGGCAGTACGATCCTGTTAGCGGAAAGGGCGCCGGCGGACTCAGAGCCACCTCTGGAAGTCAGACTGGAAAGGGCATGACGGCCGGTTACTACAGGGCCAATCTTCTGCAAAGCGTGCTTCCTGACCTGATGAACGATCAGCGCAGGGCAGGCCTTGCCGATGTCCGAATCGGTGGCTGGGCCCAGGGCAAATTCAACTCAAACGGGATCCCCACGGACGCCCTGAAGGTTGCCGAGCAAATGGGCATAGACAAGTCCAGGTACGGGATACCGGATGATCCAGTGACAGGCATTGGGGCTATGATTAGGCCTATTGGGTACTCTGAGGACAGGAAGGCCATCGAATCCGGCCTTGCCATGTTCTTCAGCGACGTGATGGCCGGCAATGCCTCGTACAGCGACCCTAAGATCAACATTGCTCCAGGCGGCAAATTTGAAGGTGAAGTACCCTACAGGGACGGCACTATGCCGGTTCAGGCCGCCCCCAGGGTTAGCATGCCGCAATCCTACTCCCAGACCCGCCAGAACATGACCGGTCACGGGGAGCCTAAGCCCAGGAGGCAGGGTCTTGACCCGGCCAACGACATCCCATGGCCATTTGAGGTAAGGGGCACCCCCAGGGTTAGCATGCCGGAATCCTACTCTCAAACCCGTCAAAACTTGAGCGGCCATGGGGATATCAAGCCTAGGAGGCAGAGCATTGACGAGGCCAACGACATCCCGTGGCCATTTGAGGTAAGGCGTTAAAAAAGGGTTGAACAACCCGGCCATCTGGTTGACCATTGTCCATGGCTAGGGAGTTCGATCCTGCACAGTTCAACGTTGGCCTTCCTGGTGCGCAACCTCCGGGTCAGCAGGTTCCATATGAAACGCCGGCCACTCCATATGCCAACGAGTACAAGCCGGAGGATGTTGTAGTAAGCGATCCAACTACCTTGCCCTCGGGAGCGGGAACTGCAGCAAGAGGTGCGCTGAGATCGCTTGCGCCGACCATTGCAGGTGCTGCCGTAATTCCATTGGGAGCTGCTGGAGGAGGTTTTGTTGGTTCCC
>Ga0315903_10004221_pt1 | contig 19328 bp, 17 predicted proteins | sample LakEriMetagenome_7_FD_203524 | JGI IMG/M metagenome (GOLD analysis project Ga0315903, IMG submission 203524) | Freshwater fungal communities from buoy surface, Lake Erie, Ohio, United States - Buoy 2 MA119 | ecosystem: Environmental > Aquatic > Freshwater > Lake | place: USA: Lake Erie, Ohio...
CCAAGGGCAACACGCGGTCGATCGGCACCCGCAACCGGCCGGCAGCGAGCCACCGATTGATGTCGGCCGCCGCCGCGGCTTGCTCGGCATGGCTCGCCTTGAACATCACGAAGCCGTGCAGCGTGCAGCCCTTGACGTAGAACGGCCCCACCGGAAATGCCGGCCGAGCGTCGCGACCCGCCATCAGGACCAGCCGTCCGCCCTCGCCGAGAATCTCCACGGCACGGTCGAAATCGGGCTCCCGCTGGGTCTCCCAGTAGACATCCACGCCCTTCATCGCGACGGCCCGCACCCGTGAGACAACTTCGGGATCGCGGTAGTCGAGAACGACATCGGCACCAAACCCACGGACGCGAGCCTGCTTCTCGGGCGCGCCGGCGGTGGCGATCACCCGCGCTCCGAGTGCCTTGGCGATCTGTACCACCGCCGAGCCAACGCCACCGGAACCGCCGTTGACAAACACCGTCTCGCCGGGCCGCACGCCCGCGCGGCCGACGAGCCCGAGGTGTGCGGTGATCGACACCAGCGCGGCGGCTGCGGCCTCCCGATCCGAGACACCATCCGGGGTGGAATAGAGCCATCGTTCATCCACGGCGGCAAACTCGGAAAACGTCCCCTGTCGCCCAAGCAGCCCCTGATTGGAACCCCAGACCCGCATGCCGGGTCGCACGCGGTCGACCTGGGCACCGACGGCTACGACCTCGCCCGCGAGGTCGCAGCCCACGACGAACGGCACCGGCAGGGGCATCGCGACGGCACCGCTCCTGACGTAGGTATCGATCGGGTTGACTCCGCAGGCCCGCACGCGAACGACGACGTCCCGCGGACCTGGCACCGGGTCGGGCAGGTCGCCGTACGCGATCGCCTCGGGAGGGCCAGGCCGCTCGATGAAAGCCGCCTTCATCGCCCTTCTCCGCCGCCAGCAACCCGCGCTGACAAGGCGATCGCGGCGCCTGCCAGGGCCGTCACCAGGCCGACGCCCGAGATTCCCCAGAGCAACCGGGCCACGCCGGTCGCGTGCGCGGCAAACTGCTGCAGGCGGAGTTCCTCCTGGGTCGCCGGTCGGCCGACACCCGATCGGGCCATCGATTGCCACACCTCGTGCACCTGCACGGTTGGCGCGGCGGCAACCGCGGACCGAATCTCGGCGACCGTGGGCGGCTGGCGAAAGAAGAGGCCGCCGACGGGTACGAGCGAGACTGCCAGGAGGGCCGCACCGATGGCAGCCGCGGAGCCGGCCACGAGCAGGCCCCGGCCCACGCCTGACCGGCCTGACCGCTGCGCCGCCGCGGCATGAGGCTGTTGCACGGCGTAGCCAGCCAGATCGCGGAGCCGGGGCACGTCGATCTCGCGGCCGCACGCGGCGCAGGCGGCTCGCCCGCCTGCCTGGCCGGCGGTCACCGGCACCTGGGCCGAGCACGTGCATGGCAGGAGGAAGATGCGTTCGGCTGTCGCCATCGGTGCGTTTGGAAAAGGAGCCCGCAGGGTGAAACGACCGCCTCCACCGGTCCACGGATTTCGCACCCGGTGACGGCAGAGATTCTCCGGCCGATTCCTTTTACCATTCGGGCCCGGGAATCGACCGAAAAACCAAATTTCCCACAAAAAAAAACTGGCCCCCAGGACCCGGTCGCGGCATAATGTTGCGTCCTCCGGAAACCCTCGATGATGCCGACGGTTCCCTGTTTCTCTTACGCCTCTTGCCCAGGTTTCGGACCTAGGGGCTTTCGCCCCGCACTTGGTGGGGTTGTCGGCCGGATGGCGAACGTGTGGAGGAGTCTCGAGTCGGTTCCGTTCGCGGATGCCGGGCCGGGGCTCACGCCACTGGACTTGCCTGCCCCTTGAATCACACTGACCCCACTCCGAATGATGCCTCGGTGCCGGTGGCACCCCGCGGGCCGGAGGACACCGGCCATGGACTTGATCGAACGATTCGCGAAGGAGCTCCGCTTTGTACGACTCGCTGCTGGATGAACTCGAGGATGATGTCGTCTCCAATCCCCAGGAGGTCGAGGAACTGACCGAGAAGGTCGTCGACGCCGAGGAGGCCGATGCCGAACTTCTCGTCGAGGACGCCGATGTCGCCGGTCTTCCCGATGGCGACATCGAGGCCGAGGTCGAGCAGGAAGTCGATGCGTCGGGGGACGCCGACGAGTCGCTGATCGAGCAGGTCGAGAACTGGTCGGACGACCCGGTCCGCATGTACCTGACGCAGATGGGCGAGATCCCGCTGCTCACCCGGGCGCAGGAGATCCACCTCGCCCGCCAGATCGAGACCACGCGGGCCCAGTTCCGCTCCAAGTTGCTCGAGTGCGAGTATGTCTGTCAGCAGGCGTACCGCGTGCTCGTTCGTGTGCACAAGGGCGAACTGCCGTTCGACCGCACCGTGCAGGTCTCGGTGACCGACCGCCTGGAAAAGGAACAGATTCTCGGCCGTCTGCCGCACAACCTGCGGACGCTGGAGGTGCTTCTCAAGCAGAACAAGGCCGACTACCGGATCGCCCTGTCGAAGAAGCACCGCATGGCGGAGCGTCGCGAGGCCTGGGCTCGGCTTGGCCGCCGCCGCCGTCGCTGCGTGCGGCTCATCGAGGAACTTGGCCTGCGGACCCAACGAATCGAGGCCATGATCCCGACGCTCGACCGGTTCGTGGATCGCGTCCGCGAACTCAAGTCGAAGATCGACGCCCATAAGAAGTCGAAGCAGCCGCCGTCGGGCCGGCAGAAGCTGGTCGAAGAGTACCGGCAGATCCTGCGGAGCTGCCAGGAGACGCCCCGCAGCCTGAAGCGGCGGGCCGATCAAATCCGGACCATCTTCGCGAAGTATCAGCAGGCGAAGCGGGGTCTCTCGGAGGGCAACCTTCGGCTCGTGGTGTCGATCGCGAAGAAGTACCGCAATCGCGGGCTCTCCTTCCTCGACCTGATCCAGGAAGGCAACGCCGGCCTGATGCGGGCGGTCGACAAGTTCGAGTACCGTCGTGGCTTCAAGTTCTGCACCTACGCCACCTGGTGGATCCGGCAGGCGATCACCCGTGCGGTGGCCGACCAGAGCCGCACGATCCGCATCCCGGTGCACATGGTCGAGACCATGAGCCGCGTGCGGAACGTGGCCCGCCAACTGCTGCAGGAGTACGGCCGCGAGCCGACGATCGAGGAGATCGCCGCCCGGGCCGGCACGCCGGTGGACGAGACGCGTCGCGTGACGGCGATGAGCCGTTATCCGATCAGCCTCGACCGTCCGGTGGGTAACAGCGAAGACAGCCACTTCGGTGACCTGCTCCCCGACACCGGCGCCGAGAACCCGGCCGTCGGCGCGGCGCAGGAGATGCTCCGCAACCGGATCGCGAAGGTCTTGAAGAGCCTCTCCTACCGCGAGCGGGAGATCATCAAGCTTCGCTACGGCCTCGGCGACGGCTACAGCTACACGCTCGAGGAAGTGGGCCACATCTTCAAGGTGACGCGCGAACGGATCCGGCAGATCGAGGCCAAGGCCGTCCGCAAGCTGCAGGCACCGGCCCGCAGCGAAGAGCTCTCGGGCTTCATTGACTGAATACACGCCCGCCGGGGCATCCATGCCCCCGGCGGGCTGATTCCAGTGGCCCGCCCTCCGGGCGGACAGTCGATGACGCTGCCGGCCTTCCGTGCTCCGGCGGGCTTCTACTGCCATCCGTGATCCCCTCGCTCCCGCTCGGGGCTTCTTGGATCACCGCGCCGACAGCGAGGGGTTGTCCGTGTCCCGGAGCCGGCGTTGCTGACGAGCGCAGCCAGGATGGCGAAGCGAAGGCAGCATCGAGCGAGCGAAGCCCACGATGGGCGCAGCGAGCGACCGGCGACGGGGCATGGCCAACCCCGAGCCTACGCACGACGCCAAGGCTTCTGACGCCACCCGTGATCCCCTCGCTCCCGCTCGGGGCTTCTTGGATCACCGCGACGAGCCCACGCACGAGCCCGTGGCCTTCCGGCCGACTGGCTTCCACCAAGCGAAGATGGCACCGACACCCGCTGCTATCATCTGCAGCCGTCACACGCCTCAGGGAGCCCACCAATGCACCGCCTCGCCCTCGCCGCCCTGCTCTGCTCCACCCTGCCCGTGATGGCCGCCGAGCCAGCCGCGTTCACGCGCACCACGATCGATCTCGGCTGCGTCGTCACCGACCTCGACGCGTCGGTCCGCTTCTACACCGAAGGGATCGGCTTTCGCGAACTTCCAGGCTTCTCGGTCGAGGCCCCGCTCGCCGCCGACGCCGGCCTCACCGACGCGAAGTCGCTCGCCATCCGCGTGCTGGTGCTTGGCGAGGGCGATTCCGCGACCAAGCTCAAGCTCATGCAGGTGGCCGATGCGACCCCGCGGCCGGGCGACAACGAGTTCATCCACTCGCACACCGGCTTCCGCTACCTGACAATCATGGTCGCCGACACCGACGCCGCCCTCGCCCGGCTCGCGAAACTGGGGGTGAAGCCGCTTGCCAAGTCGCCGGTCGCGCTGCCCGACCACCTTGCCAAAGGCATGCACCTGACCTGCGTCCGCGACCCGGACGGTAACCTCGTCGAACTGATCGGCCCACGACCGTCGCGGTGATCAGCGCGGCGAAATCTTCCCGTTCCGTTCGAGCCAGGCGATCACTTCGGCGGCCAGCTCGTCGGGCCGCTGCGCCGCCGAATCGACCACCAGTTCCGGCGTCAGCGGCTCCTCGTAAGGATCGTCGATCCCGGTAAAGCCCTTGATCTCGCCGGCGCGGGCCTTCTTGTAGAGCCCCTTCGGATCGCGGCCCTCGCAGACCTCCAGCGGGGCCTTCACGTAGATCTCCACGAAATCGCCAGGTGCGAGCAATCGGCGGACGGCGTCGCGGTCGCGACGATAGGGACTGATGAACGCGGTCAGGGCGATGATGCCAGCCTGGGCAAAGAGGTCGGCGACGGAGCCGATTCGCCGGATGTTCTCCTCGCGGTCGGCGGCGCCGAAGCCCAGGCCGAAGCGGGCGGCGAACTCCTTGCCGTGCCGCTCCTCGAGCATCGCCGGCGCGGCGCTGAGGCCGTGGCGGACGTTGTCGCCGTCGAGCACGAACGTTCGGCAGCCCCGAGCGTGGAGCCCGCGGTCCACCGCGTTGGCAAGCGTGCTTTTGCCGCAGCCGGAAAGGCCCGTGAACCAGAGCACACAGCCCTTGTGTCCCGCCGCCGCCTCGCGATCGGCCCGGCTCACGGCATGCTCGTGCCAGCGGACATCGACCACCTCGCCATCTCGCTTCGTCTCAGCCATGTTCCTTACTCCATTCGCGGCACGGGGCCGCTCACCACGCGTCGAGCCGCACCTGGCACTCGATCCGCTCCGGTTCACCGTCCGCCGTGCCGTCGCGACGAGCGACATCGAGTCGCACCACGTCACCCGGCGCGTGGTCGCCGAGCCGCGCCGTCAGTTCGTCGAAGCTCGCCACGTCGACGCCGTCGATCGACAGCACCACGTCGCCGCTCCGCAGGCCCGCCTGATCGGCGGCGGAGCCGGGTTCCACGGTGCGGAGTTCGCACCGACCGGCGAACGCCGTGGAACTCACGCCGAGCCTGCCGCCGCGGCGGACGTCGATCCGCGCCTCGGGCAGCCGCTCGGCGAGCAGCCTGGCCTCGGCCGGCCCGGCGCCCGTCCCGAACAAGTCGATCCGCTGCACGCCCCGAAGGCTGCCGAGCACGGCGAGCGTTTCGGCATCGACCGACACACCGTGAACGCTCACCGCCGCCAGCCGCTGCAGGTCGCCGATCAGCCGCATGTCGGCCGGCACGCCCCGCCAGGCCGCATGGAACTCGACCTCGAGGCCCCGGCCCTCGACGGGGGGGCGTTCGCGAAACGCCGCACCGAGCGCCTCGAGCCGTTCGCGGGCCGTGGCAGCGCGGCCGAGCCGGTGAAACTCCGTCGCACCGGCGACCAGCCGTCGCACCGCATCGTCGCCGTCGGCTGCGAGCCGCTCCAGGCTCACCTCGGCGGCCGTGACCGTGTCTTCGTCGGCGGCTTCGAGCATTTGTCGCAGCACCTCGATGCCGCGGCTGGCCACCTCGAGGTCGCCGCCCCGGATCGCCCGCTCGAGCGGCCCAGTCGCGGCCTGGCCTTCTTCCACGAGCGACCGGGCGGCGAACTCTCGCCGGGCAAACTGCTCCGCCCCCAGCTGCCCGACCCAGGTATCAACGTCCCCAAATGTTTGGACGGGCGCACCGCCGATGCAGGCCGTCGCGATCGCCGTCGCGAGCGTGCGGATCAGCCACGTGGTCGGTCGGACAGCCATGAACCCTCCGGATCGTGCCGAATATAACAGCCGCCGGACGGCATCGGCCGCGGGTGTAGGATTGAGCTCTCCGCCCGCACTGCCCATGACGCTCCCCATCACGCCGCCGCCGCGTCCCTGCCCGCCGCTCCCCACGTCTCGGGCCGAGATGGCGGCGCGCGGCTGGGACACGATCGACGTGGTCCTCGTCAGCGGCGATGCCTACGTCGACCATCCGAGCTTCGCCAACGGCCTGATCGGCCGCCTGCTGGAAGCCGCCGGCTTCCGCGTGGCGGTGCTGGCTCAACCCGATTGGAGCACCTGCGATGCCTGGCGGCAGTTCGGCCGCCCGCGGCTCTTCTTCGGCATCTCGGCCGGCAACATGGACTCGATGATCAACCACTACACGGCGAACCGAAAGGTGCGGAACGACGACGCCTACTCGCCGAACGGACAAATCGGCCGCCGGCCCGACCGGGCGACGCTCGCCTACTGTCAGCGGTCGCGGGAGGCGTTCCCCGGGGTTCCCGTCGTGGCCGGTGGTGTCGAGGCCAGCCTGCGGCGGATCGCCCACTACGACTACTGGAGCGACACGGTGCGCCGCTCGATCATCCTCGACTCGAAGGCCGACCTCGTCGTCTTCGGGATGGGCGAGCGGACGGTGCTGGAAGTGGCCCGCGGCCTCGACGCCGGAAAGACCGTGAAGGAACTCCGCGACATCCGCGGCGTGGCCTACCGGCTCGGCGCGAGCGAACCGCCGCCCGCTGGCCCCGATACGCTCGAACTGCCGACATACGAGGCGGTTACGACTGACAAGCTCGCCTTCTGTGAGATGACGCGGATCTCGCATCTCGAGACGAATCCGCACAATGCCCGGCGGCTCGTGCAGCGGCACGGCCGCGAGGCGGTGGTGGTCAATCCACCGGCGTTGCCGCTCGAAGAGCCGGAGATGGACCAGGTCTACAGCCTCCCCTTCACGCGGCGACCACACCCCTCATACGGCGCGGCACGAATCCCGGCCTTCGAGGTCGTGGAGCACAGCGTCCAGATCATGCGGGGCTGCTTCGGTGGCTGCACCTTCTGTTCGATCACGGCCCACGAGGGACGGATCATCCAAAGCCGCTCGCAGGAGTCGGTGATCACCGAGATCAAGCTCCTCGCCACCCAGCCGGGATTCAAGGGAACGGTCTCCGACATCGGCGGCCCGACGGCCAACATGTACCAGATGCGGTGCACGCGGCCCGAGGTCGAGGCGAAGTGCCGCCGGCTCTCGTGCGTGCATCCCACGGTCTGCAAGCTGCTCGGCACGAACCACGGCCCGCTCAAGGAGTTGATGCGGGAGGCCCGCACGGTCGAGGGCGTGAAGCGGGTGCTCGTCGCCAGCGGCGTGCGGATGGATCTGGCCCGCCGCGACCCCGAGTACCTCGAGGAACTCGCCGCGCACCATGTCGGCGGCCACCTCAAGGTGGCCCCGGAGCACACCGACCCCGAGGTGCTGAACCTGATGAAGAAGCCGTCGGCCGACGACTACGTCGAGTTCGACAAGGCCTTCAAGGCGGCCAGTAATCGCGTCGGCAAGAAGCAGTACACCGTCCCCTACTTCATCGCCAGCCACCCGGGCAGCGGCCTGGAGCAGATGATCGACCTGGCGGTGTTCCTCAAGCGGAATGGCTACAAGCCCGACCAGGTCCAGGACTTCATCCCCAGCCCGTTCGACATCGCCGCCTGCATGTATCACACCGGCCTCGACCCGATGACGAGAGAGCCGGTGACGATCACGAAGGGCCTCCGCGACCGGAGGACGCAGCGGGCACTGCTGCAGTTCTTCAAGCCGGAGAACTACTTCGAGGTCCGGCGGGCCCTCGAACAGGCAGGCCGCCACGACCTGATCGGAAGTGGCTGCGACTGCCTGATCCCGGCGCGGCCTCCAAAGGAAGCGCTCGACCGGAAGCGGAGTGAGGCGACCCGGGCCTTCACCGAGCAGACGTCGGGTGATCACGTGAGAGGCCGCCCCGCCACGGGCGGCGACGGGAGAGGCCGCCCCGCCACGGGCAAGTCGCCACGCAAGCAGGGCCGCCAGCGAAAGAGCGTCGGCTACCGTCCCAAGCGGCCCGGGCAGCGCGATTCATGACGACGACGATCGTCCAGGAAGCGTAACCGCGTGAGCGGTACGATCGCGTTTCGGTCAGGCCTCACGATAGCGATGATCAAGTATCTCGGCTCCAAACGGCTGCTCCTCGACCTGATCGGCGAAGCCGTCGGGCGGGTCGCGCCGGGGCCGACCGTACTCGACCTCTTCAGCGGTACGTCACGGGTGGGCCACGCCTTGAAGCGGCGCGGCTTCCGTGTGGTCGCCAACGACCACAACGCCTACGCCCACACGCTTGCCCGCTGCTACGTCGAGACCGACCTCAGCGACGTCGAGGACGACGCCCGGAGGTTGATCGCCGAGTTCAACCGCCTGCCGGGCAGGCCCGGCTATTTTACGGAGACCTTCTGCGAGCGGTCACGGTTCTTCCAGCCCAAGAACGGTGCCAGGATCGACGCGATCCGCGAGGCAATCGCCGCGCAGGGCATGCGGTCCGACCTCGAGGCTGTGCTGCTCGTCTCCCTGATGGAGGCGGCCGACCGGGTCGATTCCACGACCGGCGTGCAGATGGCTTATCTCAAGCAGTGGGCACCGCGGGCCTTCAACGACCTTGAACTACGCATGCCCGACGTCCTACCGCGGCCCGAGGCCGGCCGCGGGGCGGCCCTCTGCCTCGACGCCCTCGACGCCGCACGCCGCACGCCTGCCGACGTCGCCTACGTCGATCCGCCGTATAACCAGCACTCCTACCTGGGCAACTACCACGTCTGGGAATCGCTCGTCCGCTGGGACAAGCCCGACGTCTACGGCATCGCCTGCAAACGAGCCGACTGCCGCGAGCGACGAAGCGCGTTCAACTCGCGGCCGCGGTTCGACACGGCCATCCAGGACCTGCTCGCAGCCATTCAGGCGCCGGTGGTGGTCGTGTCGTTCAGCAACGAGGGCTGGCTTGCCCGCGAGGAGTTGGAGGCGATGCTCGCAGGGCTGTTTGGAGGCCGGGCCCACGTGGCGACGCTCGCCACCGATTACCGCCGCTACGTCGGTGCCCAGATCGGCATCCACAACCTGCAGGGGGAAAAAGTGGGCCGCGTGAGCCACCTGCGCAACACCGAGTACCTCTTCATCGCCGCCGATCGACCGGTGGCCGGTCGGGTGGCAGACCTGGCGGCGGCGCGAACCGACCCAGCCAACCAGACGTAGTATCGCCGGAACCGCTTTCCTCGCTGTGGAGCCCTTTTTCATGCGTCTCGCCCGTTCGCTCGTCGTGCCGCTTCTGGCCGTCGCCATGGTCGCTGCCGGAGGGCGGTGCGCTTCGGCGCGCAGCCCGCGCAACCCCTACTCGAGCTTCAACCTCTCGGGCGTCAACTACGGGGCGATGCAGTGGGAGCGGGCCCAACGGCAGGGAAAGCGGGTCTGGCCGTACTACAACGCGCCGACACCGCGGTATTCCCGCGGGGGAAGCGTCGGCACCGTGGGCGTGGGAGGCGGCGTGATCGGCGGCGGCACCGTCCGCACGGGTTCTCGCGGCTGGAGGCGCTGAGCGTGATTCCGACCCGCCTCCCCTCGCTCGCGCACGGGGCTTCCTGCTGGTAGGAGTCCCAAAAAGCCCCGAGCGCCAGCGAGGGGATGGATGTGGTTGTTCGCTGCGGTTGATCTCCTCCCTCGCGCTCGGGCCTTCCTGGAAACCGGGATTGCAGAGAGGGACTGCCAGTGCCCAGGAGCCGGCGTATGCCGTCAAGCGAAGCCAGGATGGCGAAGCGCGGGCGGCATCCGAGTGAGCCGAGGCGAACGTCCGGCGATTGGGCACGGGCAGCCCCTCGCCTCCGCGGGCAGCGCGTCACGCCGTCGGCGGGTCGTCCTGGTACATGCGGTATGTCTTCGTGACGATCGCGCCGCCCCGCTCCAGTGTCCGCCGCGAGAGGTAATTACTCTCCAGCACCCAGGAGAACTCCACCTCCTCAAGACCCCACTTGATGAACCGCTCGTAGAGTCCGCTCATCAGCACCAGACCGATGCCCCAGGCTTGATACTCGGGCACCACGTTCGTGCTGATGGCCCGCAGCCGCTTGATGGCCTTCTTGTTCCAGAGCAGCCGCAGGAAGCCGAACGGAAACAGCCGGCCGTCGATCGCCTTGATCCGCGGGTTGTAGTCGAGCAGGCAGAACACGGCCCCGACCGGCTTGCCCCCCACCTCCGCAACGATCGCGAGTTCCGGCTCGATGAGATACTTGAGGCTGGCCGCCATGTGGTCGACCTCGCCCGGGGTGAGCGGCACGAAGCCCCAGGTTCCGCCCAGGCTCTCGTTGTAGATGTGGAGGAACATCCGCACCTCCTCGGCGAACCGGCTCTTGTCGAGCGGCCGCAGCGTGACGCCGAACCGTTCCTTCACGCCCTCGATCATCGTGGCGAGCTTCGGGTCGATGCCATCGAGCATCGACGTCTTGCCGTAGAAGGCGAACATGTCCTCGACCTTGCCGAAACCGGCTTCTTCGACGAGGTGGCCGTACCACGGCCGGTTGTGCGTCATCATGAAAAATGGCGGGGTGTCGAAACCGTCGATCAACAGACCGCACTCGTAGTTGAGCGTCGGATTGGCCGGGCCGCGGATGCTGGTCATCCCCTGGGCATGGAGCCAGCCGCCCGCCGCCTGGAAGAGCGCCCGCGAGGCTGCGGAATCGTCGTCGCACTCGAAGAAGCCGAAGAAGCCCCGCTGCTCCTTGTAGCGGTCGATGTGTCCGGCGTTGACGATCGCGGTGATCCGGCCAACGTCGCGGCCGCCCCGCGTGACGAGAAACGACTTGCTCTTGGACCGCTCGTAGAACGGGTGCTTGCGGAACCCGAGCAACTCTTCCTGCGACATGATCAGCGGGGGCATCCAGCAGGGGTCGTCCTGATAGATCCGCCAGGGCAGACGGATGAACCGCTTCTGCTGACCCCTTGTCTCGACGGGCTGGATGGCGATGTCGGCCACGAAAACCTCCGTGTTTTCAAGCATCTTGGGGAGCCGTGGCTGGTGCCGTCAAATCGGCGCGCCACCGCTCGGGGTTGCCCATGCCCGTCGCCGGACGCTCGCTTCCTCAGGAAGCCCAATCGCGTAAGCGATGGGGACCACGCGGCCTACCACCGCTCGGGGTTGCCCATGCCCGTCGCCGGACGCTCGCTTCGCCCCTCGTGGGCTCCGCTCGCTCGATGCTTTCTCCGTTCCGCCGTCCTGGCTGCGCGGAGAAAGCAACGTCGGCTCCCGGGCACGGGCAGCCCCTCGCTCGCCGTGTCCCGAATCGCGAGCGTCACCGGCGGCCCGCTTCAGGCCCGGCGGATGGTCGCGAACCACGCCCGGGCACCGCCGGGCGTGAACTTCGCGCCGGCAATCCCAGGCACCACCTCGAACCGCGACGGCTCGATCGACTCGATCGCCCAGCCGTCGCGAAACGCAGCCCGGAGTTCGTGCTCGGAAACCCGCCGCGGGCCGTGGGTGCCCGGTTCGTCCGTGGCGAAGCAGAGCATGAACAGCCGCGCCCCCGGCTCGAGCAGCGTGGCGAGCGCCTGCACGTACTCACTCCGGCCCGCATCATCGAACGTGTGGAAGAGCCCGCAGTCGGTCACTGCGTCGAACCGTTCGGGAATCGAGCCGAGGTCGCGGGCATCCATCCTCAGGAAGTTCACGGCAACGGCCCGTTCCGCAGCCTTTCGCCGGGCCGCCTCGAGCGGCGGCTCGAGAAAATCGACGCCGGTCACCGTGCCGCCCTTCTCGGCCAGCCAGATGGCAAGGTCGCCGCTGCCGCAACCGCTGTCGAGCACGCGGCCCCCAATCCCCGCGGCGGCCTCGGCGAACGCCCGCTGCGGGCGGCCGATGTCCCAGGGCGCGCGTGGGGCGGCATAATAGGCCGTGAAGCGTTCCTCGGCCGGCATGGCATCGTGTGTCATGCTGGCATCATACCCACGCGACCCGGGCACGGGTCGTCCGGCGCCGCCAACGGTCTCTTCGCGAAAAACTGCATGCCGCACATCCTGGTCGTCGAGGACGAGCAGCACCTCGCCTTCGGCATCAAGTTCAACCTCGAGGCCGAGGGCTACACGGTGACCACCGCCGGCGATGGGCCGACCGCGCTCGACATCCTGGAGAAGGCGACGTCGCCGATCGACCTGCTGGTGCTCGATCTGATGCTCCCCGGCATGAGCGGCTACGCGGTCTGCGAGACGCTCCGTGGCCGCGGTGACACGCTGCCGATCGTCATGCTCACCGCCCGAACGCTCGTCGAGGACCGGATCCGCGGCTTTGACTCGGGAGCCGACGTCTACCTCCAGAAGCCCTTCGATCTGGAGGAACTGCTTTCGGTGATCCGCAGCCTGCTTTCCCGTCGCGGCCGCGACGACCGCCCGACCGAGCCGGCGGAAGCGGCTCCCACGGCGACCTGCAGGTTCGGGTCGGCCGAGGTCAACTTCGAGACCTGGGAGGCCGCCTGCCGGGGCGAGCCTGTGAAGCTCACGAGCCTCGAGATGAAGTTGCTCAAGTACCTGGTGCAGCACGAGGGCAAGGTTGTGACCCGCGAGGAGCTGCTCACGAAGGTCTGGGGCATGAACCGGCCGCCGGCGACCCGGACGGTGGACACCTTCATGCTGAACCTGCGAAAGACGTTCGAGGACGACCCCTCGCGGCCCGTGCACTTCCTCTCCGTCCGCGGCACGGGCTACAGGTTCGTCAGCGGCCCAGGAGCGCCGCCGCCGCCTTCCCCGGATCGGGCTGCTTGAGCAGCGACTCCCCGACGAGCATGGCTGCGATGCCCGCCGCCTCGAGCCGCTCGACATCGGCCCGGGTCTTGATGCCGCTCTCGGCCACGAGCAGCACCTCGTCGGGCACTTCCTCGCGGAGCCGCAGCACCGTGTCGAGGTCGGTGGTCATGGTCTTCAAGTCGCGGTTGTTGATGCCGACGAGCGTGGCGCCGAGGTCGAGTACTCGGGGCAGGTTCTCGGGGTCGTGGAGTTCCACGAGCGGCGTCATCCCGAGGTCGAGAATCTCGCGGTACAGGCTCCGCAGCTGGCAGTCGTCGAGGCATTCGGCGATCAGGAGCACCGCGTCGGCCCCGTGGGCCCGCGCCTCGAGCACCTGGTAGCGATCGACCACGAACTCCTTGCGGAGCGTCGGCAGCGGCACGGCGATCCTCGCGCTCTCGAGATCGACGAGGCTACCGCCGAAGCCCGGCGCGTCGGTGAGGATCGAGAGGCAACTCGCCCCGGCGGCGGCATACCCGCGCACGACCTCCTCGATCGTGGCGCCCGGGCGGATTTCCCCGGCCGACGGGCTTTTCCGCTTGAACTCCGCGATCAGCCGAATCGGCCCCGGCGCCGCGAGAGCCCCGAAGAAATCCCGCACCGCCGGCGCCACGGAGAGCCGCCCCTCGAGCGCCGCCGTCGGCACGCGGTCGCGGGCTGCCGCCACCTCGAGCCTCTTGCGGGCCACGATCTGGTCGAGAATGTCGGACATGACTGGCTCGCGTGGAGGATCGTCGACGGTACAGGAACGGGAGGCGCGGCGAGGGGGCCGGCCGACGAGTCTACCCACGCTTCCTCACGGTGGCCGCATCACCGCGTCGGCGGGGCTACGGGGCGGCCGTCGTCGATGGCGATTAGATAGGCCAGCGTGACCTCATCGACACGGTCTTCCAGAAAGTCGACGCGACCGTCGGCCCACAGCGTCTGGACGCCGCCTGGGTGGGTGCTCCGCGGCGCGCTCGAGAGATACCGCCAGATGTCGTCTTCCACCCATTCGGCGCACGGCATGCCCCGGGCCTTGGCGGCGTTCTGATCCGGGCAGGCATACAACACGTCGACGTTGACGGCTGGATTGCGATTGTTCGGTCGCTGCGTGTGCCCGATGCTCATGGGAAAGTGGCGAAACGGCGGGGTATCGGAGTAGGGATGCATGTCGAAGGCCAACACGCTCGATCCATTCCAGCCGATCGCCCAGGCTCCACGGGCGTCCCACGCGTCGCGGCCGGCGATCACCTCGGACGCCACGAGCGTCGCATGGGTTCCGTCACGGAGATCCCTGAGTCGCGGCCGCGGCCGCCAGCCGAGCGCGGCGGGATGGCGGTGCTGGTGCTCGACGTGATAGGGGCTCGCCCAGGCTGCATAGCTGCCCCGACCGAACGGCCGCCCGCGGGTGAGGGTGTCATGAAGGAACGGCGGTCCACCTGGATCACCGGGACAGACCAGCACCTCGGGCCGATCCACAGCGGGGCCGGTCGACGCGTCGGCGGCCTCCGGCTCGAACAGGCTGCGACTCAGATCGAACCGGTCGAACCGCGGCTGTTCCTCCAGATACGGCAGGATCTTCACCAGCCACGAGTGCGACGTGCCGGATCGTGGGTCCATGTCACCGCGGTCCGAGACCGTTCCCGACGTGACGGTCGTGGGGAGTGTCCGTCGAGCCTCATGGTGCGCCATCACGGCGAGGCCGATCTGCTTGAGGTTCGCACCGCACGTGAGCCTGCGGGATGATTCCCGTGCCGACTGCACGGCCGGCAGGAGCAGCCCGATCAGCGTGGCGATGATCGCGATCACCACGAGTAGTTCCACCATCGTGAGACCACGCATCGTGAAACCGCGTCGGCCGTGACCTGCCATCCGCCACCCCGCTTTCCGCCACCCGCCGTCCAGTGGAACGGCCTCGCCGGCCACGCTCGCATGGAGCCCGTCGTCCGGCCGTCGGCCGGACGACGGGCTCGACGATCAGTGCCGGAAGTGCCGGCGGGCCGTGAGCACCATCGGGATGCCCGCGGCGTCGGCGGCCGCGATCACCTCGGGATCCCGCTTCGATCCACCCGGCTGCACGATCGCCGAGATGCCCGCCTTCGCGATCAGTTCGATCGAGTCGGGAAACGGGAAGAAGGCGTCGGAGGCGAGCACGCCGCCCCGCGCCTTTGCCCCGGCCTTCTCCAGTGCGATCCGCACCGCATCGACGCGGCTCGTCTGGCCGATGCCGGCGCCGGCCAGGCTCGTGCCGTGGCAGACCGCGATCGCGTTGCTCGTGAGGCGGCGGACGAGCGTGAAGGCGAAGTCGAGATCCTGCGTGAGCGCCGCCGGCGGGGCGGTCTTCGTCACCACCCGCCACGTCGCCGGGTCGTCGCATTCGTCGTCGGGCCGCTGGGCGAGCACCGCGCCGGCCACGCTCCGCAGTTCGAGGCCGGCCGTCGCCTCCCAGGGGTCGCCCGCCGGAACCTCCACCAGCCGCACGCTTCCCTTCCACGTGGGCCGCGTGGTGAGCGTCTCCACCGCCTCCTTCGCGAAGGCGGGCGCCGCCACCACCTCCACGAACAGCCCCGGGGCACACAGCGCCTCGGCGCAGTCACGGTCGAAAAGCCGGTTGACGGCGACGATCGAACCGAAGGCACTCGTCGGGTCGGCGGCCATCGCCGCCACCAGCGCTCCGGCCGCCGTGCCGGCCGAGGCGGCCCCGCAGGGATTCGTGTGCTTGACGACCACGGCGGCGGGATCCTGGATCAGCCCCGCGAGCCGCGTGGCGGCGTCGAGGTCCAGGAGGTTGTTGTAGGAGAGTTCCTTGCCGCAGAGCTGCTTCAGGCCCGCCAGGCCGAGATGCGTGCCGACCGGTGCATACATCGCCGCCGACTGATGCGGGTTTTCACCGTACCGAAGCGGCAGCCGCTGCTCGAGGTCCAGCGTCACGCGAGCCGGCAGCGGCGGCTCGTCGACGGCGTGAGGGTCGGCCGGTGCGGCGGCATGCGGCTCGGCGACGAGGCCGGCGTGACGAGCCATCCACCGGGCGATCACGGCGTCGTACGTTGCCGTGTGCTCGAAGGCGGCCGCAGCGAGTTGCCGCCGCTCTGCAAGCGTCGTGCCGCCCCGGCCGATCGCCGCGATGAAGGCGTCGTACTGGGCAGGGCTGGTGACGACGCTCGCAAACGCGTGGTTCTTGGCGGCTGCCCGCACGAGACTCGGACCGCCGATGTCGATCAACTCGATCGCCTGCGCCGGTGTGCAATCGGGCTTCGCGACCACGCTCTGGAAGTCGTAGAGATTGACGATCACCGCGTCGAATCGCTCGATCGCATGCTCGGCGAGCACGGCGAGGTCGTCGGGCCGGTCGCCTCGGGCCAGGATGCCGGCGAAGATGTTCGGGTGCAGCGTCTTCACACGGCCGTCGAGCACCTCGGGAAATCGGGTGATCGCCGAGACGTCGTCGACCGTGAGGCCGAGTTTGACCAGGGCCGTCGCAGTGCCGCCGGTGCTGGCCACGCGGACGCCGGCGGCTTTGAGCGCCGCGGCGAGCCGGTCGAGGCCCGACTTGTCGAACACGCTGACGAGGACGCGGCGAATCGGGACGACGTCGACGGTCGGCGTCGTGGGTGAGGAGTGGGGCATATGCATGGCCCGATTAGACCAACGACACGGACCCTGAAAAGACCGGAGCGTGGATGACGCTGCGGCAGGCGGAGGGATCGGCGCGAGGCCGAGCGCCGGAGCTCACGAGCCCGCGGCCTGATCATGCTGCTGACCGTCATCCCGTCGCTCCCGCTCGGGGCTTTTTGAACGCGGCCTTGGATGGGCCACGGTGGCGAGCGAGGGGCTGCCCCTCGCGGCGAAAGGGGGGTTCGGCACGTCCCCATCGCTCACGCGATTGGGCTCCTGATACTGCTCGGATGCCCATCGCTCACGCGATCGGGCTCCTTGATGCATCACCCCGGCAAGCGAGCCGCGGCCGGCAACTCGACTTCGAAGACGGTGCCCGGGGGCGGCTGACGACCGCGGACGAGCACCTTGCCGCGCATCTGCCGCACGAGCGCCTTCACGAGGAACAGGCCCAGACCAGTGCCGGGCGTGGATCGCTCCAACTCGCTGCCGAGGCGGTGAAAGCGGCGGAAGATCAGCGGGCGGAGCGGGATCGGGATGCCGGGGCCGTTGTCGGCCACCGCGATCCGCACGCGTCCGGAGTTCGTGCGGCTGACCGTGACCACGACCCGCGGATCGGGCAGCGAGTACTTCACCGCGTTGTCGAGCAGGTTGCGGATCACGATTTCCACGTCCGCCGTCTGGCCCACCACGGTGAATGGACCGTCGGCGGCGGCCTCGACGGTGATTGTGTCGTCGGCCACGCCGTGCCGCTGGACGACGGCGGGCCAGACGCCGTTGATCACGGCTTCCACCTCGGTCGCATCGCCCCCCGCCTGAGGCCGCCGCTGAAGCGTCTTCGCGGCGTCGAGCAGGTGGTCGATGAGCGTGTCGAGCCGCTCCACGTCCTGGAGCATGATGCGGTGGAAGTCGGCCTGCTGCTCGGCCGGCACGGCCCGGCGGGTGAGCGTCTGCAGCGAGAGCTTGAGCGAGGCGAGCGGGCTCTTGAGTTCGTGGGTCACGCTGTCGATGAAGTTGCTCTGTCGCTGCGACAGCGCGATCGCCTTGACCGTGAGCGCGAGGTAGACGATCACCCCGGCGAGCACGATCACGAGCAGGGCCACGCCGACGCCGAGGACGGTCCAGTAGAAGACCGCGTTTCGCGAGCCGAGCGCCGCGGCGATGCTCACGAGGACCCAGCCCACCGTCAGCGCGATGAGGGCTGCGATCAGGACCACGCCGAGGAGGATCGGCCAGCCGAATGAGCGACGCGGTTCCATGGGGCGGTTTCCGAACGGTCGGCGCGGGACGGCCGCGGCTGCCGTATGCTTGAGCCCGCCATCATGACCTCTCCGCCCGTCGACCGCGAACCGTCCGCCTCCACGCCCTCCGGCCCGCGCTCCCGGCCTTCGCTCACCCTGTCGGCCGGGCGGACCGTTGTCGTCTTCATCTGGCACGCCGACCGCTGGCGGCATGTCGTCAGCGTCGACGGCATGCCGCTGGCCGCCTCGATGGAAGACACCACCGATGGTCGCGACGGCATGTGGCCCGCATCACCACCGCTCGTCGAACTCTCGACCATCGAGACGTCCACCGGCCTCGCGATCCTCGCGGTGGGGCTGGCCGGCCGCTCCCACTACTCGGCGAGCATCGCCCCGCACCCGGCCGAACCAGACACGCTGCTTTTCGACATTGCCTGCCGGATCAAGGAGCCGCCGGCGTGGCTTGGATCGACGTACGAGATGGCCGGCGAGTCGGTACGGGTCGCGGCGCCGGCCATCGCCGATGACCTTCCGGCCACGGTCTGCTGGTCGTACGCTGCGGGCCCCGCGGGCATCCGTGCGGTTCCCCCGGCGACCGGCGGCCGGTGACATTGACGGCCCGTCGTGGTCGCATCTTGCGATCCCCCGGGCCATCGATCACATTCATGGCTTCGGCGTTCCCGATCACCCTGTTCCAGGCCGCGAAAGCCCATGTTCGACGTCATCGAGCGACTCAAGACGGAATGGACCGACAAGTACGTCGTGATCGATTCGCCGGCCCCGGAACTCGCACGGTTCGCGCGGGCGACCGGCCAGGTGAAGACGGTCAACATGAACGGTCGGTGCCTCGTCGAGTTCGACCAGTTCAACAACATCGGCTGGTACGACATCGATCCGTCGTGCCTCAAGGTGGTGCCCAAGCCGCTGCCGAAACCCGCCGAACCGAAGGAGAAAGCGGCGAAGCCCGCAGCCAAGGCCGCTCCGGCGAAGGAGGCCGCCAAGCCCGCAGCCGCGAAGAAACCTTCCACCGCCGACATCCTCGCCGCCGCCCGTGGCAAGGCGGCGACGGCGCAGCCGGCCGGTGAGACCAAGCCGGCTGCCGGTGGCAAGCCCTCGACCGCCGAGATTCTGGCCCGAGCCCGTGGTGCCAAGGCCGCTGCGGCGCCTGCCGAAGCCACGATCGAGGAACCACCCGTCGAGGAGCCCGCACCGGCCCCGTCGAAGGCGGCCGCCAAGAAACCCTCGGGCGGTGGCGGCCTGCCGACGACCACGGCCGAAAAGGTCGCCTGGTGCCGGGCCCACGACGCGAAGGGCTGAACGCCCGCCCACGCTCGCACAAACCCGCTCACCCGACTCGCACCTCGTTCCTTGGGGAGTTTCCCATGT
>Ga0315903_10004222_pt1 | contig 19328 bp, 17 predicted proteins | sample LakEriMetagenome_7_FD_203524 | JGI IMG/M metagenome (GOLD analysis project Ga0315903, IMG submission 203524) | Freshwater fungal communities from buoy surface, Lake Erie, Ohio, United States - Buoy 2 MA119 | ecosystem: Environmental > Aquatic > Freshwater > Lake | place: USA: Lake Erie, Ohio...
CCTTGGCGATGAACTGCGGGCCGTTGTCGGAGATGATCCTGGGCTTCCGGCCGGGATGTTTCTCCAGGGCCCGCTGGACGATCGTTTCGACCTCGGGCTCCTTCATGGTCTCGCGGATCTCCCAGTGGACGATCGCCCGGCTGTAGCCGTCGAGGACGGAGCAGAGGAAGTAGAAGGTGCCCGCGAGGTTGAGGTAGGAGATGTCGATATGCCAGTGTTCATGGGCTTGCAGGGGCTGGACGAAGCCCTTGCCCTTCTTCGAGGGGGCCCAGCGGTTGCGATCCAGCAGGCCCGCGCCTTTGAGCACCCGGTACACTGTTGTCGGGCTGACGGCGACGACGTCCTGGTCGAGCATCATGTAGGTGAGCCTCCTGTACCCTTCGAGAGGGAACCTGCGGTGGAAGTCGATGATCGCCTGCTTTTCCCAGGCTTCGAGCCAGCCGTCCCGGGGAATGTGGGCGTTGTGGGCATGGGGTCTTCCGTAGTGCTGTCGCCAGAGGTGGTACTTGCTGGTCGGAAGCCCGATCCAGCCGAGCAGCTGCTTGGCCGGCAGTTCGGCGCGGCCGGTCCACTTGCCGACGTAGTCGATCACTTCGTCACGCGTATCCGGGGGAACCCAGCGGCCTTTCAGGGCTCCCCACTGGCTTTTTTTGCGCGGATGTTCTCCTCCATCAGCTCCGAGATGACCTCGTTCTTCTGGGCGATCTTCGCGTCCTTCTGGGCGACGACCGCTTCCAGCTTGGCGATCTTTGCGTCCTTGGCAGACTCGACCGCCTTGGCACGGCGGCCCTTCTTCAGGTCGAACACGTCGGCGCCGTGCTCGAAGATGGCTGCCTGCCAGCGGTAGATCTGGCTGGGCTGGAGTCCGTGCTCGTCACACAGATCCGAGATCGGCACCCGCTCGACGAGGTATCGCTTGACGATGGCGATCTTCTCGGGGCCCGACAGCCGCTTGCGCTTCTGGGTCATGGAATGGAATCCTCCGGGGGAAAGGGTAGGCTAACCCTTGCCCACGGAGATTCCAGGTTCGACGGGAGCAAGACACGACCACTCGATGGCATGTAGTTAATGCGGTTGTTTGTGTTGTCGCGACCTAATCGACTTTCGTGCCTGCAACGGCTACTATTCGCGAGTCGCTGCCGATCGTCTAGCGTTGCAAAATCGAGCGAATCCAGTTCGGCCAGATCGCGCCTACGGCGACGCTGCGCCAGCCGCCAGAATGAGGACCTTGGATTCGCGGCAGGCCGCACCTGTCACGGTACGCTCCACACCGGCGGCAGGCGGCGGATGCGCCGCCCGCAGTCGGCAAGTCGCCGCGCGAGGGATTCGCCCAAAACAGCACTTGCGACGCAGCGGAGTGCGGCGAAACCCCATTCACGGCATTGGCTGAGCAGAGACACGCGGACGCCATGCAAGCGACGCGCCCGACGAAACTCCCGCACGTTTACCCATGGCCTTTTTTTGCTCGTGCCGCCGAACGTCATGGCCACTGGCGGACTTCCGCCAAACGCCCGGACTTCCACGCCGGCTGCCCGGATCCGGAGCAGGAACTCATAGTCGGCCGCGATCGCGAACGAGGTGTCGAAGTCGCCGTGGACTTCCCACAGGCTGCGACGATGAAAGACCCCTTGATGAGGAATGGCGCTGACGGACGGGAATTGGCGCGCGCCGGCACCGAGCCGCGGCTCTTCATCGGCTATGGTCCGGCCGGCCGGCGTCACGATGCGCACGGGAAACGCCGCCGCGCCGCACTCCCGCGGCAGGCTCAAAAGCCAATCGATTGTAGCCCGCCAGGCGGCGGCATCGGTGATCCGATCGTCCGTCCCGAGAAACACCACCCAGTCACCGCGAGCCAGTCGAATCCCACGGTTCCACGCCTCCGCGATTCCGGAATCCGGCGCCGAGATTGCCGTCATCGCGGGCTGCGATAGCACGGCGGTCAGGCCGGCCAGCCATGCCGCCGTTCCGTCAGGGGAATCGCCGTCAACGATCACGAGTTCGGTGGATTCGAGCGGCAACCGCGCCGTCGCCTCGACCATGTGTCTTAGAGCGGGCAGCGAGTTCTTCACCGCCATCACGATGGACACGGTCTTAGCCACCAGTAACGCAATCCGGGGCCAGCTGGCGAGCCATGCGAGACGCCAGTTCGCGATGAAATGCCAATGGCTTTAGGTATTGGTCGTAAATGGTACGTATTCGACGCCGGTGCGCGTGCAGCGAATCCGCATCGTGGGCTGCATGAAACCTCGCGACGTGGTCCGCGATGCTGTTCAGATCGTTGGCCGGAATCCAGACGAATAGTTCTCGATAGGGAATCAGGTTCTCAAATGGCAGGCAGCAATCGGTATCAATAAATACAGGAATCGCGGCCGCCGACATCGCCTCATAGAGCCGGAACGAGAAGTTCCCCATCCCTCTTGCAACAAGTGCGTAGTCGCAATCAAGCAAGTTGCGTGAATATTCCTCACGTTCGTTCGGGTCGGAGTGGCCGCCAAAGCAGCGCCGCAGAATGAACCTCGTATCGACGGCGGGCGATGCACTTAATGCTCGCACCGCACTTCCACGAAGCACAGCCCCTTCGGAGAACCCACCTCGTACCATCCTATGCAGTTGCTCGAAGCGGTTTCGGTAATCAACGTATCCACAGTAGCCAACTACCGGGCGATCAGTTGCGCGGTGTTCGATCAGTGCCTCTTTGCCATGCGTGTGGAGCAAATCGCACGTCCACGCAGGCCATGCCTCTTCATTGGGGCGTTTTTTGGAACGGTGCATGCTCGTTCTGAATATCCAAGCCTTGTCGTTGACAGGAATTTCCTCATCCGAATCGTGGTGGAAAAACAGCAACAAGGGCTTGTTGTATCGATCCGCAAGTTCTGCCATGCGCAAGGCTTGTTGTGATCCCTTGTGTTGCCAGCCGCAGGGCGGCATAAAGTAGTCCGCTTCCGATGGATCTTCGGTAATCGAGAATAATTCGCTGCCATTTGACATAAACTCGGAGTACAATGCGTCATAACGCAGCTCCCAATGGGAAGCGCCCCAGTATGGCCAAAGAAGATGGACATGCTCAGCGTTTTCTAGCCACTGCCGTGAAGAATACACCCGAGGCTTTGATGTCATTGGCGTGAGCCCCTAAAGACTAGCCTGCCGATTCGGTGCAGAATTTGTCGATTGGAATAAACGTCGCGGAACGCGGCGGAAAGTTGCCGATCGACGTAGGCGGCGTCCGGAAATGGCCGCTCTAGGATCGACTCTGCCCCGCGGAGATCGTCGGCGTAGCGGTCGTGGGTGCCGCAGTGGCGGCCCGTTCCGTCAATTCCGATGTTCCGCACGAGGGGAACACGAGGGTAGAGCGTAAGGCCGCCGACGCGAAACCTCGTGTACTCCGCCCTAATTGCCCAGCTGTCGATGCGGCCCGCCAATTGGGCGTCCAGCATGCCGGGCAAGTCGGACCCAGCCTCGGCGTGGGCCGCCCGCATGGACGAGTCCACGCGATAATCCGCATAACCCGGTACCGACCAGTCGTTGCACACCCAACGGTCGCGCCACGAAGCCCACCCCCAGCAGTGAAACCGCCTTATGAAATACGAGTTGAACCGATATCGGTCGGGTACGCGCAGCAGCCGTTGTGGCGGTGCCCATGCGGCGATGCTGAACACCGCTGGTATTCGTTCGTATGTTTCCAGGGCCTGATTGAGATACATAAGCGTGAGCGGCGAGGTCACGATGTCGTCCTCGATCACGATGAGTCGCTCGTGTCGGGTGAACATCTCCGTCGTGCCACTGATGACGGAGGCGGCGCACCCGTGATTCGAATCCCGCTGCACCACCGTCACCGAGGCGAAGCCTTTCGCCCCTCGGGCGACGTCGCCGACCCGCCGGCATCCGTCGGCATCCTTGGGCCCGCGGGGCGCGTCGCAGAAGATCGTCAGGTGCGACTCCTGGGCGAGGCGATTTGCAGCCAGCGCCTCCAGTGTGAGCCCGAGGTGGTCGGGGCGATTGAACGCAAAAACGGCTATCGGTGCGAACACGACGCGACGCCCATGCACCAGGTGTCCAGGAGTGTGAGTTTGTACGCCATGAAAAGGTCGCCACCGTGACGCCCCGCCGCTCGCGCGAGCAGCCGCCGCGTGCCGGCCGGGTCGATCAGGCCCGTAGCGGCCAGTGGGCCATCGGCCAGCCGCCGGCCGTAGCGGCTCACGACCGCCTGAAACCACTCCGCTACCGGTGGCGTAAAGCCGCGCTTCGGTCTGGCCAAAACCTCCCGTGGAAGCAGTCCCGCCATCGCCTCGCGGAACCGGGCTTTGTGCCCGAGCGCATGGTCGGGCCACTTTCGCCGAATCGCGGAGGCCAGGCCGATGAAAACAGGATCAAGGAGCGGCAATCGCGTTTCCACGCCGACGGCCATGCTGACGCGATCACCCAATGCCAGGCAGTTCGACGTGAGCCAGGTTTCGCAAAGCGTGCGAATGATGGCTTCGGGGAGTGCCTCGATGGAGCGGTTTCCAACGGCGGTCGTCGTGAAAAGGCCGGCATAGGCGAGGTTTTTTAAGGCTGGACCGGCGATGCCGGCGCGGATGCGGGCGGCGGATCGAAAATCAGGATGCGCCGCGTAGCCAAGCGGCTGGTTAGCTGGTGATCGAACGGACGCCGCTTCAAGCATGTCGAACTCAGCGCGAAGCCTCTCTGGCATAACCGCGGCCAAACGGCTGTGCATGACCCTCGCGATCAGCGGCGAACGAGCGAGCAAAAGGGAAAGATATCCGGGCCTGCTTGTCGCCAGCCGCCGGCCGGCGGCGAGTACGTCTCGAACCCACTTGTATCCCCAGAAGAGTTCGTCACCACCGATGCCGCTGAGGAGCACCTTGACGCCCGCCTCCCGCGCCGCCTTGGGCACGGCGTAATGCCCGAAGGCGGCCGGGTCTGCGATCGGATCATCGAGAAGGCGGACGAAGTCTGGAAACTGTGACGCGAACTCATGGACCGGGACTTCCACCTCGTGGAACGCCATACCAAGCGATTCGGCCAGCCGGCGGGCCTCATGGCGCTCGTCGTACGGTGGCCTGCCCGGATAACCGATTGAGAACGCATGCATACCGGCCGGATAGTTTCGTTGTGCGACGGCGGCGATTGCGCCCGAGTCGATGCCACCAGACAGCGCTAATCCCACCGGCACGTCGGATCGCAGCATCAACCGGACCGACTGTTCGAACGTTTCGCGGAGAGCCGCGATCGCCGCAGGCAACGTCGCGGGAACCGCGACGTTGCGGCCACATTCCTCGATGCACCAATACGCCTGTGGACTAGAGCGAAAGTCGGCATCGAGCGAGAGAGTGAGGCGATGGCCAGCCGGTAGCTTGCGAAGGCCCGCGAGCGGGGTAAGCGGCTCCGGCACAAACTGATAGTGGAGATACATGTCCACCGCGGCCGGATCGAGCGAGAGTCGCTCTGGCAGAAGCGGCAGGATCGCTTTGACTTCCGAAGCAAAACAGAACTGGCTACCGTCGGTCCAGTAGAGAAGCGGCTTCTCGCCGCACCGGTCGCGAGCGAGAAAGAGTGTGCGGGAGGCCTGATCCCAGACGGCGAACGCGAACATCCCGCGGAATCGCTCCACGCACGAGGCCCCCCACCGCTCGTAGGCCGCCAGGAGGACCTCGGTGTCGGTCGCGGTGCGAAACATGGCACCGCCGGCCGCCAGTTCTTCGCGGAGTTCGACGTAGTTGTAGATTTCGCCGTTGAAGACGGTCGTGAGCGGGCCGCGGGTCATGGGCTGATGGCCGGCCTCGGAGAGGTCGATGATCGACAGCCGGGTATGACCGAGGGCGACGTGTTCCCCGCGAAACAGTCCTCGCGCGTCGGGGCCCCGGTGCGTGAGCCTTGCGACGTCCGCGTCGGCCAGATCAGGCACCGCGATGCCACGACTGAGCATGCCAATGATTCCGCACATCGTAATGCCTATGCACCGAGCCGCGGCTGCGTCTCGCTACTGAAGAACCAGTCACGAATCGAGCGGGCAACACTTCGCCAGGTGCGATGCGTTATTTCCTCCGCTTCGACAGCCGCGAGCCCGACCGAATCGTAACCAAGCTGCCGTAACAAGCCATACACTTTTGTCCGATAGTCCAGCCAGACGTCATTCGACCATGCGCGATGATTGTTGCAGAGGTAATCCACCTGGGGTTCGGCAATGAACCGCGTCCGTCCGCCAGCAGCCAGCATAGCCGCGATGATGAAGACGTGGATCATGTTGCAGCCTACGAAGGGCTCGGCCTTGCCGGCTTCCTCCAGCCAGCGGCTGCGCTGGACCACGTTGGCCGACATCGTGATCACGTTGGTGCCCAATCGCCGGAAATATGAGGGCTGCGGAATCGGCCGGAAAAAGAAGTCGCTTGCCGATTGAGTGTTCAGATCGGACTCCACAGCGATCATCCGCTCCTTCGTGATCCTGCGAGAGGCGGCATCACACCTCGCGTAGTTGACGAGCAGATGCGCTACCGTTGGACGCTGCCGGACCTCGGTGACGACGCGTGCGAGCGCACCGGGGCGTGGGATGTCGTCATCCCCGAGCAGCCAGCAGTATTCGCCTCTAGCGTTCGCCACCACCGCGAGAAGATTTCGATCGAATCCGACGTTCTCGGCTTGGGTGATCAGCCGGATCGGCGCCCCCGGGTTGGCGGCGATGAACGCCCGCACCGCATCGGCCGTGCCATCGGCGGAGCCATTGTCGGATACGACGAGTTCGGTCCCCTCGAATAACTGATCGGAGACCGCTCGCATCGTCGCCAAGAGATCCTGCCGCCGTGAGTACGTCGGGATGCAGACGCTAAAGATCACCGCTGAGACACCGGCGCTGCTATCGGATGACGGGGACTCATGCCCGAAAGAAGATCCCATCGCACTGCAACATACGGCCGGTTTCGGGCTCGAAGAACCCGGGAACCAGCGCCCAAAGTTCGAATCCTGCGGTCTCCAAGGAAGCAATCACCTCAAGCCAGAGGGACTGCCCCTGGTAAAGATGCCGCAAGGACATCTCCACCTGCACTCCCACGATTTTCGGCAGGATGCCGGCCGCACCCGCCAGCACTTGGGTCTCGTATCCTTGCGTGTCGATCTTCAGAAATGGCGATGCGGGTGAATCAAGGAGCGGGTGGCGGACGGCATCCAGCCGACAGACGGCGACGGACTCCATGCCGACGTAAGCAGACTCAGGAGCGGCGCCTTTGTGCTGAGCCGTCATGGGAAGGAGCGAACTGCTCGCGGAGTTGCCCGCGATGTTGATCGTCACGTTGGCTTCCTGTTCTCCGAGGGCCATGCGCGGAGCCACAGCCCACTTTGGGTCGCCGCGGGCGGCCAAAACCAGGAGTGAATGGGCTGACGACAATGGCTCGAAAGAAAGAATGCCGTTCCGATACCCAGCGGCCCGCAGAGCCGTCGCGTATCCGCCTGTGTTCGCCCCGACGTCAAGCACGAGGTCAACGCCGTTGGCCGCAAGCATTTTTACGAGCCGTAGGTCTGGGGAAGTGCTGCACGTGTAGCGATCCAGCATCACCCCGCGTTGGCGGAGAAACTTCTTGACGACCGCGGTCGCACGCCTCCTGAATGTCATGCGGATTCGACTCCCGTTGCAGCGCTGATGGTGGTCCGCATTGCATCCTCGAACGATGTCGCTGGCGGCGGACCAAACAGCGAACACCAGCGATCCATCGACGCATGAAAACTCATCGCTTCGTCGAAGCGGTACGGAAGAGCGCCCCAGTTGAGCTGACCCCGACCGACCATACGGTGAATCATTTCGCCAATATCGTGAACCGCTCGTGGCGTGCCGCTGGCGAGATTAAGTGTCATGCCGGCTGCGCGATCGGGATTCGTGATGATTGTCATCAGCATCGACACGACGTCTTCAACGTAGATGAAATCCCGCGTCTGGCCACCAGGTGTAAGGTCGATCGAACGCCCCGCCACGCATGCATCAATGAGGCTCGGGATGAGCAGATTCCCGCGCTGCCCTGGTCCGAAAGTAAGGAATGGTCGTACCCATGTAAGGGGGAAACCGCGCTCGTGCGCCAGCATAGTCGCTGCGTGAAACGCAGAGATCTTCGCCCATCCGTACGGCGAAAAGGCCTTGAGTGGCCCATCCTCGCGAAACGGCGGCGCGGTGTTGCCGTACTCCTCGCACGATCCCAGAAACACCGCCAGGCGGACGCTCGGTGGGATTGCAAGGGCGACGCGAACAGCTGGGGCGATCGTGCCTTCGACTTGCGCGGTCCATGCGGCGGGCCCATGTCGCGGACTATTGCAGGCGGAGCACAGAACCACGACATCGGGAGACGCCGCAGCAAGTTCGATAGCAAGCGGATCTTCACCCGTCGGTACGCAGCCTCGCACCGAGACGGGTGTCACGGACCACCCAGCTGCCTCGGCCCGCTGGCGCAGGGACGATCCGATGAATCCACTCGCACCCGCTACCATCATCTTCATCGACGGACTCTCACCAGGGCGTCGCTCGGAGAAGGCGCTCGAGGAGGCCTGAGTTCGCGATCTTGAACGACCGCAGCCACTGCTCGCGAAGCTGCCTGTCAGGATGCCAAGGCCAGACGTCGCGGATTCGCTCTGCGGCAGCTGCCGGGCTGCTCGGTAGTCTGAGCACGAGCCCTTCCGGGAGTTCAGCGGCGAATCCATGGGACGACTCGACGACGGCGGTGGCGGGGGCTTTAGCGATCGACTTCACAAGCGCACCCTCGATCGGCGCCGTCCAGAGCGAGGGCACGAGGCTGAGTGGAGCGGCTTGAACTTGTTCGGCCAGTCCGGTGTCCCACGAGAGCGGACGAAAGGTCACGTTCGCGGGCGTTGCGAGGGCAGCCGGCTTCCGACACGGAAACAAAAATGTCCGCTCGGGCATGGCGGTGGCCAGCTCAACCGCCCATCGGGCCCCCTTGGCCTCGTGCCATGGGCCGTGATATACGACGTCGGCGAGGGGCGACTCTCCGGACGTGCGAGACTGCAAGTCGTCGAAATCATCGCTCCAGAGGCCGGCTACGCGAGCCTTCACGGGAGCCCTGGTGAACTGCTCGAGCAGCGCGCGGTAGCTCTCGGTCTGGGTCCAGAAAGCCACGCGTCCGCTTCGAGCATGGTCGCGAAGCCGGCCAATGAACTTTGATGCCCAAGGATCAGGATTCGGAAAGGGGCTGCACCGATGCCGTTTGGCCGCGTCCGGCCCTTGATGGAGACACAATAGACACGGAGAGAACTCGCCGTCGAGGTGATTGTACGAGCGGATGCAAAAGAATGATGCGTCGAGCACGAACATCTCAGTGACCATGCCGATGCGACCGCGTCGACTGATTAGCTTGTCGAGCCACCTCATGCCCAACTCTTGTGGATGGAACACCATGATCCGTGGAGCGGCGATAAAACTAGGCTGTCGGAGGAGCATGTGACGCCGCAGCCTTCGCCCCTGATGAACCGCGGCGTGCCATCCCACGGCCAGAGGGTTGCGCAGCAGCCGAGATCGGAGAATGTTCGCGCGATTTCCGAGAAACACAAAGCTGACATCTAACTCTTTGGAATCCCGCTCCCGCACGAGTTCCCGGAGAAGTCTTCCTGTGCCGTCACGCCGCGTCGCGGCAATGCCAGACAGCACGATCATCCCACCGGGCAACCGTAGAGGCATTGCACGCTCGTTGCCTGCGTAGCTGCATGGCGGCGTGGGCTGTTCGAGCTTGTCTGATGATTGTCTGTGCCCACTCAGCCCGCCAGACAAGGAATGCGACCAAGGTTCCAATGACTTTCTCCGTGATCGCCGCGGAAGGATTGGGGCGGGAACGGCAGGATCGAATCAGTCAATGGCGAACGCAAGCGCACGCGAGCACCGAAGAAGACCCGCCGAACTCGTCCACAAATACGGGTGTGCAAAGTCCTCGCCCGACAACTCACTGCGGTCATGAGGCTCCCGTTCTTCGACTCGGGAAGCAAGCCTGCCAATAGAGTTTTGCGACTGACCATGGAAACCACCAGCGGCCATCGCTCCAGAGCAGCCTTGCAAGCTGCCAGGGCGGACACCCCGTGGGGCGGTGTAACTCGTAGAGCCGCCGCCAAAGCGAAAGATCGTGCTGCCTCCAGCGGGCAAGTTTGTTGGCGGCACACGAGCCGTGTGTGTCTGCGGCCAACAACGCAGGTACTCCAGCGCGATTTGCACGAATCCCGTAGTCAATGTCGCCCAGACCGTGCGTATAGGCGGTCGAGAGATTCCCGAGGCATTGGAATGCCGCTCGCGAGACGAGCACGATATTGCCGTTGAACAACTTAATCGGCCTTGCTTCCCGGCTCGGTTGCATCACCCCATTTGCACCCATTCCTCCATAAGAAGCACTGAGCATCGCCGGCCCAACGCCCTCATTTCGCGTGGTTCCTACGACGATCACGGCGCCGTCGGCGCGCTGGCCTTCGTGGAATGGAATCAGCAGGCGATCGATGGCATCATCATCGAGAACGACATCGTCGTTTAGCCACAGGTAGGCGTCATAGTTCCCGGCTCCTGCGTGAGCCCAGGCGAGTCGCATACCTCCGCACCAGAAGAGATTGCCGGTGCCTGCGATGATTTTTACTTGCGGAAAGTCTGACCTCACCGCATCGCTCGTACCATCGGTGCAGCCATCATCAACGAGAAACGTATCAACGGACACTGATGATTGTACGTATTCTGCCGCCGCCATCAGGCTCGACAGGCACCGAAGCGTAAGCCGTCGGCGGTTGTGGCAAGTCATGAGCACCGCAACTCGACTGCGAATCGGTTGGTTGTCACGACACCGTTCCGTGGCGTCACGCTCCATCATGGGGCAACGAGAGCCCCTGGCATCGGTGCGGAGCGATAAAGGCCGCCTTGCCTTCCAGGTCGGCGCTGGGCCACGAATCGCTTGTCATCCTCGTACGTTTGCATCCACAACGCAGTCAAACCACCAAGGCCTAGAAGCGAGCCGATATCGATGCCACCGGAAACCAACGTAAGCATGCACCAAGAAACCAACGCCGGGCCAACCAACAGAATTGGCGGCGGCAGCGGAGAGGTTCGTCGCGGACGAAGCAACGTTGCGAAAAATGAAAAGATTGGAGCGATGTAGACATTGATCAGCACGAGAAGAAAGACTGCCAGTCCGCCTTTCTGGAGCCAGCCCGTAACTGCAATGTGGGGCACGTTCGTCCATGCACCGAGCTTGCTGTAAAACATTCCGCCAAGGCCTTTCCCCAGAACCCACTCAGCTGGGGTGAGCTCCTCAATCATTCCCAGTGCTTCCAAAATGCGACCGTAACCGGTGTCATCTGCGTTAAGCGATGTGCCTTGAATGCGACTGCCTAGTTGCGAATACTCCGCGAAAAGCGCACCGGTCGCAACCTGGTAAAGGGTAAAGGTAGCTGCCAGAACCGTAAACGCCGTCGCAGCTCGACGAATGCCGCGACCGCGACCCCGCATTCTTGGGTCGCGAGAAAGGGCGATAAGGGCGAGAATAAAGCACAATGACTGAAAGAGGAAAAGCGATCTTGTTGACGAACGAATGCCACCGAGAAAGGTCAGGAGGCCGAATGCTAGGGCAGCAAATCCAGCGTATGTCCACCTGCGCGGCCACGTTACTGTGAGAAGCATTCCTATCATGATCGTGCCACAATTGATTACTGGCCACAGATTTGACGAAGAGACCCTCTTGGTGGCCGTGTTTATTTGGCCGGAATCTGTGTTCGTCATGTCGATACCCAGAGCGGTCAAGAGGATCACGATCGCGGCGAATACAAGATATGGCCGCAGCATGCCAGCCACGATGGAGAGTCGCATCAACATGAATCCCACAAAAAACCACCGAATGATGTAGACGTCGGATCGTACAAGATACGAACCAAAGCCGTATCTTGACGCGCCGACCGCGAGAAGAAGGACCAGTATAAATAGCGATAGGGCCACAAGCGGCCGCGCGACGATTCGCTGATAGTATCGCAGGTCTACCCCCAGCGCGAGCGCGAAGGTGAAGGCGGTGAGAGCAAAGTGAGGCGGTATGCCCAATATCGTTCGGGATACAAACATCTCCGCGTCGAACGCAATCTCGGTCGGGATGATCACCGCCAGAAGCCCGCACACGATTAGAAACAAGCCAATACGATGGTTACCCTCCGTGATCTGTAGTTGCCGAGATGCTGACTGTTGTAGGGCCTGTGCTGCCGCAGGTAACACAAGCCAGCGAGGACGTGGCTTGTTATCATGTGAGGGGGTCAGCATCGGCAGCGTCGCAGCCACATTAACGCTCATGGAGGATTCTGCTTTGCTCGCTTAGGGCTTTGGGTTCGTTAGGGAAATTCGCGCCTGTTGGGCCGACGAGCCGCTTGACTGAGTTAAGTGCATATCGCGCGACACTGAGAAGTTGTTTATGAAACACCAAGTTTAGCGCAAGCGAATGCTCGATACCGATCGTCGCCACTAAAACGCAGCCGGCAAGCAATGCGCCAGCGGCCAGCTGCTGCGTTGCCGAAAAGCCCCCAGGGATTTTCGTGGAAATTACGATGCCGGCGACGCCGGTGATGATTGGTACAATAACAGGCCTAATGCGTCGCCATGCGGTCCGGGCATCGAAGAGGCTTGTTTGCGTGGTGCCGGTCGAAAGAATGAGGCCCGGCAAGGCAGCCACTGCGGCATAGTACACAGTAGGGGCTCCAGCAGTCCTTGCGAGTGTGATCACGGCAGCGATTTGCGCGGTGTTTGACAGCAGGGCAACAATAAATGCGGGACGGGACGAGCCCTCGGCCATGGCGGAGATCACGGGGATAATCACCAGGCCATATCCGAGGCCCAGCATGCTGTATGCTAAAATTGAAGGCTTACAGAACGAAGCGACGTCGGCACCGGCTACAGCACCGACGATTAACGCTCCGCACGATGCCATAAGCGTATAGCCGACCGCAGCGAGCACCATAACGTACCAGTGCATCGCCATGACCATACCGTCCACCGCATCGCCACCCGTTTGCCGCAACGAGCTCAAGGTAGGAATTAGGTGTTCGGTGTGCTGAGCCAGGAACGTATGGGCCGTCAACCACAGCCGCTTGCCGATTGCCCAGGGCGGCACGGCAGCCGCACCGCAGGTGCCCGTGATCACTAGTTCATCGACACCTCCCGTAAGGGCGCCGAACGCATGGGTTAGTACGAGCCAAAATCCATATCGGGCTAGGGAGGGAAGTTCCTTAATGGCGAACAGCGGGTGGCGGATCGCCGGGATCGTGCTTAAAACCACCGCAAGTGTGACGAGCAGGCAAACAACAGCGGAGGCGAGGCCCAGAAGCGACAGCGTCGTCAACGATGGAAACCATGGTACCATCACGCATGCGGCAATGCCGTACACGAGCGTTAGAGGAGTCGTAACAGCAGTTACCAGGTCGTATCGACCTGCAGCCCTAAGAATGGTTGTGAGCGCATGATTAAGTTGACTGAACACGTGCGAGACGCACGTGACAGTGATGAAGGCGGCGGCGGTCGTCGGTTCAACAGGCGCTTTGGACCACGCGATGAACGGCCCAGAGCACGCGGCGAGCGCGAGTCCGGTGGCAGCGCTTGACAGGCCGAATACGGCGAGAACGGCACCGATCAAGCCACGAACCCGCCGTTCGTCATTCGCGCCGAGCGCCGAAGCGATCGCGGGCAACCCCGCTTCGCCGATACCGAAGGTCCCGAATCTTGAAGCGATGCCAAGCGTCGCCCCCACAGCGAGGGAAAATCCGGCGGCCTCTACGCCCACGTACCGTAGCGTTAGCCCACCAAAAAGGAATTGCAGGATCGGCGATGCGATGACGGCGAAAGTGCTCCAGGCTGAGTTCCTGAACACCGTCTTCATCAAGTTCGAGGAGTTTGGCGTCGCATTCATCTGCGCGGCTTCGGTGGCTTCATTGTCGTATTCGACGTTGCGCGAGTCGGCGTCAGCATTCGCGCGGAGTAAAAGCCATGTCGCACTGCGCTAGCAGCCCAGCGCGGTATATTGGGCTGAAAACGCCGCTTAAGGCGTAGCCGTGGGATTCCAGCAGTTTGAAGTAATCCGATGGCAGACGTTGCCGCTCGTACGTCTTCGCCGTGATCATCTCGAATACGATCACACCCACCGCTCGGCGCGAAAGGATATCTGCCGCGCCTTCGAACACTGCATACTCGGTCCCTTGTGTGTCGATTTTGAGTAAATCGATGGAATCGATTGACTCGGCGACGCAGAATGCATCAAGCGTTGTCGTCCGAACATCAATCCTATCGGCTGTATCGTAGAGCCCCTCACCCCACGTCGCCGACGCGCGACGGTCGGTCGCGAGAAGCGAGTTCGTCGCGGTTGATGTGTTGCAGTTCATCTTGGCGGTTCCCAGGCGATCCGAAAGACCGAGCCGATGACGCTGGATCCGGAGGTCGCCGGCCGTCGCTCGTTCGAGCACGGAATACGACTCAGGAAAGGGTTCGAAGCAGTGGATGATCGCGGATGGGAACAGTTCACGGAGCCTTGTCGCCGTTTGTCCGTGATGGGCGCCCACGTCAAACAATACCGGTTGGGCCGCCTTGAGCAGATGCTGGGCGAAAACGAAGGGATCTTCGTTCGGCCCGGGCGCGAGTCGCCGGCATTGGTATCCCGCGATGTTGAAGAGCTTTTGTAGAAATCGCTTCATTTGAGTCTCAAGTTTTCGCCGAGCAGCATGCGAAGCTTTGCAGAACCGCGCCCACGTGGGCGAGCTGCCGTTCGTCGAGGCCTGGATACACTCCGACAAACAGCGCACGATTCATGATCGCGTCGGCGCCCGCGAGCGATCCCACGCAGCGGAATGCACCCGGCCGCCGTCCAGCCAGTTCGTGAAACACGGGCTGGCGGACCAGGTTGCCGCCGAACAGCATCCGGTTGCCGATGCCGCGGGCATCGAGGTGTCGGGCCACGTCGGTTCGCGTGAACGGGGCCGACCCCCGGACAAGGAGCATGAAGCCGAACCAGGATGGGTCCGTTCGACAGCCCGACGAATCCCAGGAGAACTCGCCGGCCGACCATCCGGTCGCATGCGTCGGCAGCGAGAACTCGAACACATCCTGCAGGTCGTCGAGTGCAGCCCGCAGCTTGTGCCAGTTGCTACGGCGGGCCTCGACGAAGGCCGGCAGTTTCTTGAGTTGTGCCCGACCAATTGCGGCCTGCGGATCAAGCGGCTTCAGGTTGTAGCCCAGGTGGCTGTAGATGTATTTGTGATCGTAGCCCTCGGGGAGCCCGCCGAGCTGCCAGCCGAACCGCTTGTTGCAGGTGTTGTCCTTGCCGCTCGGGCACCAGCAGTCGCGGCCCCAATCGCGGAAGCTCTCGACGATCACGCGGAACGGCGCCTTGGAGACGACGTTCACGGCACCGCCTTCGCCGAGCGTGAGATGATGCGGCGGATAGAAGGACTGCGTGGAAAGATCGCCCCATGTGCCGGTCGGCTTCGTAACCACCCCGTCGGCAGTCGGCATGGTGTACGTCGAGCCGAGTGCATCGCAGTTGTCCTCGATCAACCAGAGATCGTGCCGGCGGCAGAAGTCGAGCACCGAGTGGAGGTCAAACGGGTTGCCGAGGGCATGAGCCATCATCACGGCCTTCGTGCGCCCCGGCACGTAGGCATCTTCGAGTTGGTCCACGCGGGCGTTGCCCGTGACCGGGTCGTTATCGATGAACACCGGCACGCAGCCGTGCTGCATGATCGGCGCGACGGTCGTCGGGAAGCCCGCCGCGCACGTGATCACCTCGTCGCCTGGCTCCAGCCGCCGGTCGGCGGGAATCTTCGGCGACGTGAGTGCGGCGAAGGCGACCAGGTTCGCCGATGATCCGGAGTTGACGAGCACCGTATGACGAACGCCGAGCCAGGCGGCCAGTTCCTTCTCGAACGCCTCGCCTTCCGGCCCGAGCGTGAGCCAGAAGTCGAGCGTGGAAGCCACGGCGGCCTCGACCTCCTCTTCCGTGAAGACGCGGCCCGCGTAGGGAACGCTCGGCGTCTCGGGACGGAACGGCGCCTTCGCCGGGTCGTCGCCCGGCCGATTGGCGGTATGGGCTCGCCGGGAATACTCCCGCACAAGTTTGAGGATCTCGCCGCGCAACTTCGGGAGATCGTGGCCGGCGTCACTCATGCGATGCTGTTGCCCAGGGGAGACCGGCTGCCGCCGCGTCGGAGGAATAGAGTGCGATCTGCTCGCGGGTGTACTCGGCGATCGTGGTCGGTTCGGCCCCGATGGCGGCGTGGTACCATCCCACGGTCTCGGCGATGGTGCGGTCGAACGACCACACGGGACTCCAACGGAGGAGCCGGGCCGCTTTGTCGGTCGAAAGGTGCAGAAACCGCGCTTCATGCGGCGCACTGCCTCCGGACGCGTCGACCCATGCGCCAGGCCAATGCTGCAAGACGCGGCCGACAAGGTCGGCGACGTTGCGGTTCGAGTCGGAGTCGGGCCCAAAGTTAAAGCCCGATTCGAGCGAGGTGTCGTCATCCCGCCGTGCGGGGGCGGCGGCCAGCGACGCCGCCAGCCACAGATATCCGGCGAGCGGCTCGAGCACGTGCTGCCAAGGCCGGGTGGCGAGCCTGTTCCGCACGGGGATCGGCCTACCTGCTGAAAGGGCGCGGATGCAATCAGGCACGATTCGATCCTTCGCCCAATCGCCGCCGCCGATCACGTTGCCGGCCCTGCCGCTGGCGATCCGTACGGGCGACTTTTCGAAGAAACTCGACCGCCACGCCGCCGTCGCGATCTCGGCCGCCGCCTTGCTGGCACTGTACGGATCGCGGCCACCGAGTGGATCGTCTTCTCGATAACCGTAGTGCCACTCGCGGTTGAGATAGCACTTGTCGGTGGTGACGACGATCACGACGCACGGCCGGTCGAGGGCCCGGGCCGCCTCCAGGACGTTGATCGTCCCCATAACGTTCGTGGCGAAGGTGTCCACGGGTTGCGCGTACGACTCGCGGACGAGCGATTGCGCCGCAAGATGAAAGATGAATTCCGGACGGCTCTCGCCCACCACATCCGCCACCTTGGTGGCGTCGCGGACGTCGGCCTGCACGTGTCGCAGCCGTCGGGCGAGGTTCAATTGGTCGAAGAGGGCGGGGTCAGTCGGCGGCGGCAGCGCGAAGCCCGTGACGTCGGCGCCTAGTGCGAGCAACCATTCCGAAAGCCAGGAGCCCTTGAAGCCGGTGTGCCCGGTCAACAAGACGCGGCGACCGGCGAATGCGTTGCCGAATACAGCAGTCATCTTGTCACCAGACCTTCCATGGAGCCCTGCCAGAATCCCAGAGCGCGTTGAGCAGTTTGAACTCCTGGAACGTGTCCATCGGCTGCCAGAAGCCGTCGTGGCGGAAGGCGCCGAGTTGGCCGTCTGCCGCCAGCCGCTGGAGAGGCCCCTGCTCGAGCATCACGCCCGGATCATCGGGCAAGGCATCGATCAGCCGCCGCTCGCAGACCATGAACCCGCCGTTGATGTAGCCTCCCTCGGCCTGCGGCTTCTCGTTGAAGCCGTTCACGTCGCCGCCATGAAGCGAGAGCTCGCCGAACCGGCCCGGGGGGTGCACGGCCGTGAGCGTGCAGGTTTTGCCGGACGCCTCGTGCGCGGCTACCACGGTCTGGATCGGTACGTTGCCCACGCCGTCACCGTACGTCAGCAGAAACCGCCGGTCGTCGCCGAGGTAGCGAGCGATCGACTTGATCCGCCACGCTGTCATCGATTCTTGCCCGGTATCTGCGAGCGTGATCGACCAATCTTCCTCGTCGTGATGGCCGTGGAACCGCGGCTCCGCGTCGCGAGCCAGGCCGAGCGTCACGTCGCAGGTGTTCCAAAGGTAATTGCGGAAATACTCCTTTATCAGTTCGCCCTTGTAGCCGAGGCAGAGCACGAAGTCCTTGAAGCCATGGGCGGCGTAGATCTTCATGATGTGCCAGAGGATCGGCCGGTCGCCGATCGGCACCATCGGCTTCGGACGAAACTCTGTCTCCTCGCGGAGCCGAGTTCCCTTGCCACCGCACAGAATGACGACCTTCATTTCTCCCTCGTCGATTGCGCTTGGTAAGGTTGACTCACGGTATGACCCGGCGGGGCAAAGCCGGTTCTACGTTCGGCCGTGGGCCGATGTGCCCGGGCACGCCAAATGTGATCGAGTCGGCCTGTGCGTTGGATAGGACGCATGAATTGGCGCTCACCTTGCTGCGGGCGCCGACGGTCTTGCCGGGGCCGACGGACGCATGGAGCCCGAGGAAAACGTCATCTTCGATGTGGGCGTTGCCCCCGAGCGTGGCGTACGGCGACAGCACCGCGAAATCCCCCGCCGAGGCGTCGTGACCGAGCGATGTGTGGTAGTTCATGATCAAGAACCGGCCCACGCGGCAGGCATCGCTGGCGATCGAATACGGGCAGAGGATCGCGCCGGTGCCAATGCGAGCGGACGCCGCGACGATCGCCGTGGGATGCACGAGCGTGAGGAAGTCGGCTCCACGTGCCAGGAGCGACTCCGCGACCTGACGGCGGACGTAGGGCACGCCGATGGCGAGCAGGAGGTAGTCGCCCTGCGACGGGCGATAGGCGTCGGGATGGCCGATGATCTCGGGGCAGCCGTCGAATCCATCGAGGACATGCTCATCGGAGGACAAAAACCCGGCGATCCGCCCTGCATGATTGGGCCACGCATCGCGGGCCCACTGCAAAACCTCGCGGCCAAAGCCTCCCGCGCCGACGATCAGGATTCGCTGGCAATCAGCGGGGGGCGTGGGGCGATGCGTTGCCGGGCCGACACCCTGACCCGGCCTGCAGGCGACAGTTGCCGACGGGAGGGGCAAATGGTGGTGGAGATCAGTCAAAAGAGGGGTGAGCGCGTCCTGCACTCCGTTCCCTTCGGTGGCAGGAGGGGGGCGATTTAACCGCTTTGCGGTTGTTCGCCGTCCCCGCCTGACGAAAACTTAGCATACCGCAAGTTTGCGGGAATCCTTTGGGGGTGCGTGAGGATTTTGCGAGTGGCCAGGGGGGGGGCGGCGGTGCGGGTTTTGTGGGCGTGATGACGGTGTCGGGGCGGATTCGCACGCCTGGAGGTGTGCGTTATGAGGTGGCGGGGGGGGCCGAAGCGGAGGCGTTGGCCGCGGCAGGCAGGGGTGGCGGAACTGGCCCTTGAAGCCCGGGGCCGGAGCCGAGCGGAATGCGGATCGTTTCACGTGACGCGACGCGTATTCCCTTGTATCTTGCCCGAGTCAGTGGCGAGCGGCCACAGTAAGCCTTCCGCCCGTGTGTCCCGGCGTAGCCGGAACACACGGACCACGGAGTCCGGCGACAGATCGATTT
>Ga0315903_10004223_pt1 | contig 19328 bp, 24 predicted proteins | sample LakEriMetagenome_7_FD_203524 | JGI IMG/M metagenome (GOLD analysis project Ga0315903, IMG submission 203524) | Freshwater fungal communities from buoy surface, Lake Erie, Ohio, United States - Buoy 2 MA119 | ecosystem: Environmental > Aquatic > Freshwater > Lake | place: USA: Lake Erie, Ohio...
CACCTATGGTTTTGGTATTGCAATGAGTATACCAACCGGTTTTGTAGGGTTGGTATTTCCAAGGTCATCAGTTAGAAATTATGATTTGAGTTTAACAAACTGTGTAGGTGTAATTGATAGTGGTTATAGAGGTGAAATACAGGCTACATTTAAGAAAATGCATGGTAGACAACAAATGTATAAAATTGGTGACCGAGCAGCTCAAATTATGATTATTGCATATCCGAATATAGACTTTGTTGAAACTAATAATTTACCTGATACTGAAAGAGGTTCCGGCGGATTTGGTTCTACCGGTAAATAAAAATACAATTAAATTAATTTGAATTGAGAGGGAAATTATCTAAAAATACCAAATTGGTAAGTAATGAATTTACCACGGTTACTGAAGGGTCTACACCAAATAAAAAAAGGATTAAAGAAATTATTAAAAAACCAAAAGAAAAATTTCTAACAAAATCACAAGAAGAATACTGGAAAATTTTAGGTGATAATGAAATTACACTTTGTTTTGGTCCAGCCGGAGTTGGTAAGTCATATATTGCAATGAAAAGAGCGGTTGACTTACTTTGGGATGACACAAATAAGTATGATAAAATTATCATTGTTAGACCAGCGGTTGAAGCGGAGGAAAAACTAGGTTCTTTACCCGGTGGGTTAGAAGAAAAATTGGACCCGTACATTTACCCATCGTATTATCTTTTAAATAAAATAATCGGTAAGGATGCCAGAGAAAGGTTAAAGGATGAAGGTTTCATTGAAATTGCAGCTTTGGCATACATGAGAGGATGGAACGTTGACAATACGATTCTTGTTTTTGAAGAGGCACAAAACGCAACACCTGCACAAATAAAGTTACTATTGACCCGTATTGGGTTTAATTCAAAATTCTTTTTGTCAGGTGATTTGGAACAGTCGGATAAATTTAAAGACAAAACTAAATCGGGTCTATACGATGCGAAACAAAAGTTATCAGACGTAAAAGGTATTGGTATTTTTGAATTTGGTAATGAGGATATTGTTAGAAATCCGATTATTGGTAAAATATTGGAAAGATACGATTAAACTTTACTTGTAAGAGTTTTCATATTATACTTTAAACATGGAAATATACCTTAGTATAGATGGTGTTATACGAAACATCATACAAAAATTTGATTATCACTATAAAGATGCGTTTTTAAGTTCGGAATTTGAGTCTGAAAACGATTTTGAATATGACATCATCGAACCTATTAGGAATGATGATGTCATATCTTCATATAAATTTCAATCTGTTGATGAATTTGAATACTTCTTATATGTTGAATACCCAATTGAAATTTTCGGACATGCAGGAATAAGTTATCAAACTACCTTCACCGATTTAAATAAAATGATTTATGATAATCCCGAACATAATTTTACACTTGTTGGGGTTAATGAATTGGGTAAATCTAAACCTGCAACACTATTTTTCTTGTCAAAAAATGGGTTTTTAGGTAACAATATAAAATTTATTAAGTCAAAAGATTTAAAAGATGTGTGGGATAAATGTGATGTTTGGATAACTGATTCAAAAGAGATTATTGATTCTTGCCCACAAGGTAAAGAAACTATTAAGTTTAACACATCTTATAATCGACATTTCACACACACAAAAGAAATAAATAAATTAACAGAAATAAATGAACCATGGTTGAACTATTTGGAAAATTTTACTACATCGACATCGAAGCAGTTACCGCAAGATGTAGAACAGGAAACACAATAAAAGACGAAGATGGAACCGAATCAAACGAGATTAACATTTTTATGTATGAAATTTTAAAAATGTGTATCGATAGAGTTTTAAACGAATTTGATGAGGGTGATGAAAATATGGGACTTTTTGGACAAAGAGAAACCACAGTGTCATTTAAATTGGCATTTAATACCTTAATAAAAAACAACATTTTAATTGAAGATGATGAGTAAAAATAATGAAAATATTGAAAAATTACAGGACGCGTTAGGTAGATTAGAAAATAATCAACACACCGTCTATTTTTTAACATATGACACAAAAAATAATCCGAGAGCATCGGTTAAATACATTTATGATTTGGCCCTAACACTAAAAGAAAATGGTACAAATTCCAAAATCTTGGTTGAAGATTCAACATATGGAGGAGTTACTCATTGGTTGGGAGACAAGTATGATGATATTGAAGTAGTTTCAATAAAAGAAGATAAAATCGAATTGAAGATTGATGATGTTCTTGTTGTTCCTGAATACTATTCAAATGTACTACAACAAGTTTCTAATGTTAAGTGTACTAAAGTAATGTTAGTACAACAAAAAGATTATATTTTCGAGACATTACCTGTTGGTAGCCGATGGAGAGATTATGGTTTCGATAGAGTAATCACAACAACTGAAGCATCTAAAAAATATATAACTGAAGTTTTTCCTGAATCGTTAGTTTATATTATCCCACCAATTATTGATGATAACTTTTCACCATCTGAAAAAGTACAAAAACCATTTATTTCAATCAGTTGTAGAGACCGAGTAGTTCATAGAAGAATCATTTCTGAATTCTATTTGAAATACCCACAATTACGTTGGGTTACATTTAGAGACATGGTTCAAATGAGTTATGAAGAATTTTCATCGGCATTAAAAGAATGTTTTGTTTCTGTTTGGGTGGACGATGAATCCACGTTTGGAACATTTCCATTAGAATCAATGAAGTGTGGTGTTCCTGTTATTGGTAAAATCCCAAATACTGAACCGGATTGGTTATCTGAAAATGGTATGTGGACCTATGACACTAATAAAGTTGTAGAATTTCTTGGAACATTTACATTGGCATGGTTAGAAGGTGTGGATATTAATGAGGATGTAAAACAAAAAATGACCGACACATTACTACCATATTCTAAAACATTAACCGAAAATAACATACTATCAATCTTTGGTTCATTTAGAAACAAGAGAATTGAAACAATTAATAATGTATTAGAAAAATTAAAATCAGAAGAAGTATCATGAAAAAAATATCAATAATCTTACCACTACACATTATTAACGAAGATTACTCCGTAATGTTAAAAAATGCAATTTCCTCTATTGAGGATTTTCATGAGGATGTAAAGTTATTAATTGTATGTCCTAAAACACTAAAAAAAGAATTACAAAATCTATCCCAAAAACTTGAAATTGAAATTGTTGAGAATAGTGGGGAAACAGATTTTTGTTCTCAAATAAATTTGGGTATTAAAAATTGTAATACTGAATGGTTTTCGATTTTTGAAGTTGACGATGAGTATAAAAAAACATGGTTAAAGTCAATGAATTCCTACATCAATGAAAATCCTGATGTTGATGTATTCCTACCGGTAGTTAAAGATGTTAATGTGGAAGGTACTTTTATTAGTTTCACTAACGAATCTGCGTGGGCATATGGTTTCACCGAAAAACAAGGATTCATTGACAATGAAGTATTATTGGACTTCCAAAATTATCAAACAAGTGGAGGTTTATTTAAAACTAATGTAATTATTGAAAATGGAATGTTTAAAGAAAACATTAAACTTACATTTAGTTATGAATTATTATTAAGACTAACCCATAACGGGACTAAGATAATGACAGTCCCTAAAATTGGATATCAACACGTTAATTTTAGAGAAGAATCGTTATTTTGGGGATATAAGAATAATGAGGAGACTAAACTATCTGAAGACGAAGTTAAGTTTTGGTTAGATTCGGCTAAAAAAGAATTTTTCTTTAAAAATAAACGAGATATCAAATATGTCGAGTCATAAATGCCGAGAAAAAGAACCCAAAAAATTTATTTTGGGGAGGAGCAAGAACAAGCGGTAGTAAGATACTTAGAATCTGAAAACGAAAATGAAAAGAATAAGATATTCAATGAATATTTAAGAGAACCTCTCATAATAATGGTCGAATCGATTATTCGACGATATAAGTTATATAGAAAAGATTTAGAGTTTCAAGAAATACATGACGATACCATGTCATTTCTTTTAACTAAAATCAACAAATTTGACCATACTAAAAACCACAAAGCGTATTCCTATTTTGGAACCATCTGTAAAAATTATTTGATGGGAGCAATCCAAAAAGACACAAAGGAACAAAATAGGCAAATTTCGTATGACGACATTTCATCTTCAATAGAAGATAGTTATGAGTTATCATACACTATCGATGAGTATGTTTTAGATTATAGGGATGTTATCAATAAACTAATAACGGATTTGGAGGATTTCATTGAAAAGGAGGACCTCACAGAAAACGAACAAAAATTAGGATACGCACTTTTAGAAATTTTTGGAAACTTTGATAGGATTTTTCAAGTCGGGGATGGTAATAAATTTAATAAGAACCTGATATTACTATCATTAAGAGAAATGACCTCCTTAAACACTAAGGAAATCAGAATGTCAATCAAAAGGTATAAAAAACTTTATGATGGTATTGTTGGTGGGTTTTTAGATTAAATCTATTTATTGTTATGGGAAGAGATAGGAAAAATATCATTTCATTAGATGTCGATTCTGCGTTAGCATTAATGCAAGAAATCTATAATGATGTAGTTGAAAATAAAAACATTGCTTCACAAATCATGAGAAAAATGATGTCATTCATGAAAGATGCTGAAGATATGAGTGTTATTGGTCCTGTTATTAAAGAACAACAAAAAATATTAAATGATTGTACTGAGAAAAAAATCTCATTAGTAAAATTACAAAGTGTTCTTTTAAAACAAACTGCTGGTTCAGGTGGGAAAATGCCGATTGGTAAACTTGATTTAACTGATGAAGATCGTTTACTTTTAGATAAAATGTTAAATGACGATTCAGCAGAATCCGAACAAAAATATAAGTTGTAATGAGTAAGGTAAAAGATACAAAAAACAAACTTAAAGCCAAAATTGAGGCCATCAAGAAAATAAATGATGATCCTCAAGGTGCGGTTGATAGTCTATATGACAAATATTTTAGTAATGTACCAACATCCCAAGAATTATTTGGCAATAAAGTAGACGATTTTTTAGAAAAAAGGAGAACTAAAATAGACAATAAGACTAATATCTTTGAAGATATTATGGATATTGCTGATACTATTTTGAGCTCAAATTCAAAAAGAAATAAAAATAAATTAGAGGGCGAGAGTGAGGTCCCAAGTGAACCTACTAAGTCAAAACCTAAAAAAAGATTAAGACTTCACGCTGAAACTGCTGCAGAAATCACGTTAGAAAATTCTATAGGAATTATATTAGACAACGTGAAAAAACATTTTTTTGCATCAGATGGGATTTGTGGTACCGATCAAACAATAACAACTGATTCATTAAATTTAAAACCACTAGAATTTGATTTTTTGAATGTTTTAACTGTAGATCCCAGTTCCGCAACAGGTAGAATTGTATACGAACCAACGGCATCTGCGTTAGGTATTAAGGTAAATACTGAATTGTTTTCATCTTTTGGTGGTACCATTTTTGATATGAGAAACACTGCTGGTGATTCATTATTTGAAATGACATGGGATGTACCTAATCAAGAATGGAATTTAGCAGGTTTGACAACTAATGTTGTGGACCTTAAAGTTGAAGAATTTCTCAATGACTATTATTCATCAATCGAATTACCAGATATACAACATATCATTAAAACCTCAATGTTAATGACAATTCAAAGTGGGGAATCTAACCCATTATTTGATAAAGGTTTAAACAATGTAAATCGACTTTTGAAAAAATTAATGTCAGTATGTGGTAGTTCAACAAATAGAAATAATTTATCAAATCAAACGGCAGTAGACCTAGTTGATGAAAATGATCAGGATCTTGAGTTATATTTTAATTTTGATGATGTTGAAGGTATTGACTTAGATGATGAAGACAACAGATATAGAAAAGTATTAAAATTTACTGATTGTAATAATTTCGAATCACCAGTAAACACAACTATGTTGGAAGATTTTGTTTATTTGGGTTATAGAAAAACTACAGATGACTTGGTCGATTCTACAATAAATAGGGCTGCTGGTGATGCATATTCAAAATCTGACGGAAATATACCACAGGAACAATTTAATCTTAATTTACTTAATTTATACATTCTTAATATACCCAAGGCATTACTTATGTCTGCTTTCAGTCCTAAGATATTCTTACCAATTATATTAATGTACAAAATATTGAAGTCGGGGGCAAATCAAACTGTTGATGTTCTAACTTCGATGAAGAACTTAAGTAAGTTATTTGTGGCAATCGTAAAAGATTTATTTTGGTTTTTCCTTAGAGAGTTTTGGAAACTAATTAAGGTAGACTTATTGGCATTTGTAATGTTAATTGTAACCAAAATATTAAAAAATAAATACAAAAGATATATTGTTATTATAACAGCATTAATTGCAATTTTAACTCAAATAGTTGAAGAAGGAATTGATAATTGTTTTGCAATTTTCACCACAATTCTTTCGGCTATACAAAATTCATTGTCATCAAACCCACCATTTAGTATACCTGCAATTTTACTTGGTTTGTCAGATAAATTGCCGGGATATAGTCAAGATAGGGCATATTTGAATATTGTAGAAAGAATGGAAAGTGCAGGTATATCTATGGGCCCAATATTTGGTGAAGAGAATAACTTACCAAAAATCATAAAAGCTATCATCGATGGTAATTCTGAAGAAATGGATATGAATTCATTTTTAAAGGTTACAAATAAGGAAATGATTATACCTTCCCCTGCAGGACCAATAATAATTCCACCTGGACTTTTAACTAGTGTCGGTAAACTAATATAAAATGTTTGATTTAGATAAAATATTAGAAATAACAAACGATGTTCAGAATAAATCCAACAAAGACCTATTGTTGGCAATCGAAACACTTTCAACTGAATTCGAAAAAACTAAAGAGTTGATTATTGACCTAACTAGACATCTTGATTTAGTTGAAGAAATGTATAATACGGTTAATAATGAAATGGGAAAAAGAATTAGAAAGCAATGAAAATAATTGACATTGGTATTTGTATTGATAATAGAGACCCAAGAGGTTTAGGTAGAATTAGGACCGTTAGATTCTCCGATTATGTATCTGAAAAGGAAAAGGCCGACACATATGAACCATTTTCCGATAAGGATATTTTTGTTGCTATACCATTTTTACCAACAAATATAAATTTTATTCCTGAAATAGACCAGGCGGTAAAAATCATAAACTATAACACGGAAAAAGAAAATGTTAACGTAGAGTATATTGCGGGTCCATTTACCACTACACATAATTTCAATGATCAAAGTTTCTCCCCACAAACAAGTGAAACAACTTATGGTAATAGTTTTAAAAATAAACCAGACATTTTCAATTCAAAAGAAGATTTTAGAAAAAAGAAAAGTATTGGTTCACTAGCCAAAAAAACAGATTATGGAATTTATGGAAAATATGGTTCTGACATTATTTTTACTGAAAATGGATTGCAATTAAGGGGAGGTAAACTTCTTTCAAAAGAAAAGGCAAATGCAAAAGATAGAGATGATATCTATGTATACCCTTTAATGACTGAAAAGAGTTCGGTCTTGAATTTAAAAAAGTTTCCACATAAATTAGAATATATAGATGAGGAAACCATTATAAACACAACTGAAATAAAAGATATTAATCACATCATTGAATATAATTTAGTTGATGATAGTGGAAATACAACTATTTCAAATCCGTATGCGGTTAGATTCTACGTTTATAAAGTCCTTAGGGCATATGGCGACATTTCTAAAACAAATAATTTTAATGAAAATAGTCAAATACCATCTTCATTATTACAGTTAATAAATCTTGAAGGAGATAGTTCGTCTCCAACACATGAAATCATATTAAACACCACTGGGTTTACTGATATTGCGTGTGAAATTAGAGACTTTTTATTAACCATACATGAAGATGATTTAAAAAAAATCAATTCACTATACCCAAAAACAGGGTTACATCCATTCTTTTTTAGACCAAAAGAATCACTTGTAACTATGACCGGTAATACCACCAGTATTACATACAAAAAGAATATATTATCAGCAATTGAATTATATAAAGTTGGACCTGGTAGCGGTCTTTCATTTTCATCCGCTAATATAAAACCAATAGTAACACCGAATCCAGTAACAAGAAAAGTAATTCGAGTCGTACCAAAATCAAATGAACAATCATTTTCTTCATTAAGGTCAGATAAAATATATCTTCTATCAACGGACACTAATAATACTGAAAAAATTATCCCATTTGAAAAATTGGATAAATATGAATTAACACAAACCGATTATGTTGAACAAATTGACCCTAATACATATGCGTTGGTTAGAGGTGAGAACTTGATTCGACTTTTGACATCATTTATTCAAGTATTTAAAACCCATCAACACAATGTAGTAGATACATATGTAACTACCGGAAACTCACTTTCTGACGAATTTGAAAAATTAGTTAGTACAATGAAAAATGATTTGTTAAATGGGTCTATTCGAATCAATTAATTTGATATTTATTAATAAAAAAGATGTCATATTTTCGTTCATATTTTGAGAAAAATAACACAATTATCAAAACTTCTCAGGTTAATACCGCTAAAAACCCAACAACTGAGATTTTCTATGGTAGTGGTTTTTCTAAATTCTTGTTTAAAGTTGACTTTAGCGATTTAGAAACTAAAATTGAAAATGGGGATTTTGTAATTACAACAGGAACAACCCATACACTTCATTTAACAAATACAATTTTTGGTGACGAAACCTTTTTAGGTGCCAAAAGAGGTAATGCAAGACAACGAACTAATTCCTTTGATTTAATATTGTTTAGTATTCCCGAATTTTGGGACGAGGGTCTTGGTTTCGATTATGAAGATGGCGGTTATGACTTCACAACCGGTAACATAACTTTCGATGAAAGACCATCAAACTGGTTTAATAGAACAACAATTAATGAATGGACTGTAGAAGGGGTTTATTCAGACTCACCAACAATATTACAGACCATACATTTCGATAATGGTAATGAAGATATCAATGTTGACATAACCAGTTATGTGAATGGTGTATTGACGGGGGCCACTAATCATGGTTTAGGTCTCGCATTTGCCCTTTTATATCAAGATTTAGATGCCGAAATTGACCAATCAGTCGCATTTTTTACAAAATATACACAAACCTTTTTTGAACCATATGTTGAATCGTTTTTTGATGACAGAATACATGACGATAGAAACAATTTCATAGAAAAGGTAAATCAGAATCTTTATTTATACATTACTAAGGGAACTAACTTCTACGATTTAGATGAAAACCCTACGGTAGATATTTTAGATAGCACTAACACCGAAATCGTGGGTTTAACGGGGTTAACTACCACCAAGGTAAGAAAGGGTGTCTATAAAGTTATATTCGGTCTGGATGGGGTTATTTGTGACGGTAAACGATTCTATTTTGATAAGTGGAGAAACTTGAACATCGATGGTGTTTCATTATCAGATGTAACACAAAGATTTGTACCAAAACCATATACTTCTCTTTATTCTATTGGTGAAAATCCCAAAGAGTTAGAAAGATATGTAATACAATTTTTTGGAATCAAACAAAATGAAAAAATCATAAGAGGTGAGAATAGAAAAGTTGTAATTACGTTTAAATCTATTAATATATCAAAACCAGTTCTTTTTGATGAGGTGTACTACAGAATGTACATAAAAGAAGGTAGAACAAATGTAATAGTTCATGATTGGACTCAAATAGACACCACAAATGAAAATTCTTTTACATTAGACACATCAATTTATATTCCTAGAGAATATTTTATTGAGATAAAAGGTAAGACACATTCAGAAGAGATATTCTACGAAAATGAAATAAAGTTTGAAATTGTCTCCGAGAAGTAAACTATTTATATATTATGAAACAGTTAGAAGAAGTTATAAAGAAACATTTGAAGTCCATATCTGAAGGTGAAGATATGAAGCATGAAAACTACATGTTCTTTGGTAATATTGAACAAATGAAAAGACAATGTGAATTGTTAATGAAAGAAAATCACGATGAAATCGATAATATCTTACAGGAACACGATTGGGCACAAGATCATATATCTGAAGCAAAAAGTTTGTTGGACCAAGTTTTCGATTTTTTAATGAACAAAACTCAAGGACAATATGATGATACGTTTTTGAATGAAGAGTATCAGATAGATGAAAGTAAAAATTGTCCAACAGACCCTGCAAAATGGGCAGCATCAAAGGCAAAAGCTAAAGGTAAATTTAAGGTCTACCCCTCAGCATATGCAAATGGGTTTGCTGCAAAAGATTATAAATCAAAGGGTGGTCGTTGGAAAAAGTGTAAAAAATAAAGTAATGAAAGTACTTGTAAACGAAGAAGATTTAAGATACATAGAGGAAACCATCATTAATGGAGAAGTCCTTAAAGAGGACCTTAGAAGATGGTTTAAAGAAAAATGGGTAGATGTGTCCAAAAAAGTAGATGGTAAACATCCTCCTTGCGGTAGAAAAGATGCCGATGGTAAGTCATATCCAAAATGTAGACCCTCTAAGAAAGTATCAAAAGAAACACCCAAAACAGCTTCGTCTTATAGTAAAACAGAAAAAAAATCAATGACAGCACAAAAAAGACGTGCTGAAAAAAAGGAACCAAAATTGGGAAAGGGAAATAAACCAACCTTTACAAGATTTGATGAAAATCAAATAATCAGTGTCGTAATTGAAAACATTAAAAAAGTTCAAAACGGACCAAGATTAACAACATTATCAGAAAATAAAGTTAATCTAAGTGAAGGTTTATCTTACCATATTAAGAACAATAAACCACTATCCGAAAACATTTATCGAGTATATTCTGAAAATTTCTTTAACCTTTTTAATGAAGCAAGACATAACATGTCATTAGGTTTCATTGAGTTTGATGAGGAAGATAGAGAAATGTTGGAAACAAACATCGGTGAAACAGGAATATATGAGGGTGAAGAGGTTTATTTGGATGTCCCTTTTATTGAGGGTGAGGAGGAATATTTAGTTGAAGCAAAACATAGAGGACGTAATGTTAAATTAAATAAACCGTTTAGAACACCTGGTGGTCCAAAGAAATTTGCCGTTTATGTTAAAACAACAGGTGGTAATATTAAAAAAGTTACTTTTGGAGACCCAAATCTTAGAGTTAGGAATAATAACAAAAAGGCAGCTAAGTCATTTAGAGCCCGTCACAGATGTGACCAGAAAAAAGATAGAACAACTGCAGGATACTGGTCTTGTAATATATCCAGATATCGTAAGGCATTAGGAATTAAATCATCTAATCCGTGGTAAAAGAATTTCCGTTTAAAGAACAATTAATCGAGGGATATCATATTAGAACATTTTCATCAGAATTAACTGAGATGGAATTAAAATGGCATTTCGATGAACAAGACAGAACTGTCATTTGTGAATATGAAACAGATTGGATGTTTCAAATGGACAATGAATTACCTATTAAAATAAAAAAAAATACCCCCATTTTTATTCCTGAGGGTACTTATCATCGTATTATAAAAGGAACAGGAGACTTAATCGTCAAGGTAAAAAAACACTTGAACTCCACATTCATTTAATAATTGCATACTTTTTATTTGGGATTCTTCCCATTTTTCTTTGTTTTTAGTTGTACAGACTTTTTTACACCATATGGTTTTAATTCCACTATTTACTATACCTCTTGCACAATCCATACAAGGTAAACCCGAAGTTAGATAAATTGTTGAATCCTTCAATGCGGTCCCTACACGAGCAGCATTAAAAATTGCGTTTCTTTCCGCGTGCTCAAACCAAAAATACTTTTCAGGTCTTTCTTGACGTTCTTTTTTTGAATCGTCCATACCTCTCGGAAATGAATTATATCCTGTTGAAAGTACCTCGTTATCACACCCAACGATGACAGCACCTATTTGTGTAGATTCATCTTTAGATTTTAATTTAACCTGTTCAGCAATTCCTAAAAAATATTCAGTCCAATTCATAATAATTTTTGTGGTGTCCAATACCAAACCCTTTCATCTGAATAACGATTTAGATTCTTACCTTCTTTTTTTTCTACTAATTTACTTATTTGTGTCATATGTTCTCGATTTTTAATATCGATACCAACATAAAACCCATTCCCTTCTTTGATGTATGTTGTCTCTTTCATAGGTTCGACATATTTTCCTTCGTCATACAATTTTAAAAATTTAATCATCTCATCCCTCTTCATTCTACATTCAATACCTCTTGAATAAATTAATTTTTCAAGGACATCAACTCTTAGTTTGGAATAATCAGTTTGGGACATTTGAAACAAATATATTCAAAAAATGTTACATTTAAAATAAAAAACCCCCGATTTCTCGGGGGTTTTTATATACTAAGACAATTAATATTATCTCAAGGTATCCAAGCTGAATGTAGCCAAACCTTTTACATCGATTATACCAAAGTAACGGTTGTTAACCATTTTCTTAGCGTAACGTGTCATGATACCTTTGATAGGAGTCATGTTAAATGGATTGTACATAGTTGGAGTCAACTGTAGAGGTACGTATGGTGCGTAGATGTAACCAGCGTCCAATAGAGACTTACCTTTGTGACCAATCAATACTTTACCAGCTGGGAAGTAAGGATCACGGAACACTTGGTAACGACCAGCTAGTGTACCGATTTTCTCAATACCCATGTTGTATTGATCCTGCTCAGGTCCTGCGTTTGATACGTGGAAGTATTCCAAATCATCGAATACTGCAGAAACTTCAGAAGAAACTACAATCCAGTTAGCTCCACCTCTCAAAGTGGTTTTGTGGATTTGTGCAGAAACTTGGTTAATTTTGGTGATTAGAGTTTGATTCCAATCTTTTTGAGTGTATCCTACTAAAGTAGCACCAGAGGTTCCACCATATTTCCACTCGTTGTAATCCCACTTAGCTTTCCAAGCAGCACCCTTACGTAGGTCACGTAAAATTTCACGGTCAACCTCAGCAGCGATTTGCTCAGATAACAATGCAGTTAACTCAGCCTCAGCGTCGATGTTGTGGAATGCACTTACGTCTTGTGCCAATTCAGGAGACCAGCTAGCTCTTAACTTTCTTTCAGTAACTGAAACAGTTACAGAAGACAAGTCGAAAGATACTTCACCGATTTCTTCTTCGAATTCAAGAGTTGCATACTGACGATAAGTAAGTACGAAATCAGTTCCAATCAAAGTAGAACCCGCAACAGTGTGGTTAGAGAAACCAGAAGTTGATGAGTAAGTCTGAAGGTCTACGTTCAAGTAGATAGCTCCTTCTTCGTCGCAGATATCGTTGTATTTGCTAAGACCAGAACCACTTTTTTGACCATACTCAACAATACCTTTACCGTATTTCTGAGTTACGATGTTGAATGGTAAAGATGCACCAGACTGAACTTGTGCAGAAGCAACTTGCAATGAAGCCAAGAACTCTTCGGTATCCATTTCGTTACCATTTGCTCCAACAATTTTACCTTGTCCTGCTTTAGTGAAACCAGTTACTTTCAAGATTACACTTGAAAGAGTGTCACCAGTTGCATACACTACAGCACTACCTTCAGCTCCTGCAGAGAAAGAGTGAAGAGAAGTACCTGTTAAAGATGCGGTAGTAAATGCACCTTTAGAATAATCGAAAAGACCTTCAGATGCGTCATCACCTTCTTCGTAGAAACGATCATAAAGGTTTCTTGCGTCTGCACCATAACCAGCGGTTACAGAGTCAGTAGTGTTAGGATATCCGAATGGTGCGTAGTGTGCTCCAGAGTTTCTATCCTGAATTTTAGGTACGAAGTAGAACAATTTACCGATAGGTAAGTTCATTGCTTGTACTGATACGATGTCGTTTGCTAACAACTTAGAGAATACACGACGGATAATTGGGAATACCACGGTCTCGAAAGAACCAGAAGCATCAGATACTGCTGCTTCGTTGATTAAATAAGACGCTTGGTTTTCATACAATTGCGCGATGTTATCTTTTTGATGGCCGTCAAGACCTTCTAGGAAACCTAAGTTATCCCATTTTTTGATGGTATCTTCTTTGATAACACGTAGGTGCTTAAGACCGATGTTACCAACCATACCTGATTCTAATAATGCTCCCATTTCTATTTTGGTTTTTTTGGTTTTTTTATTTTATTATTATTTATTTTATTTTACCCATCAAGTCTTTCATTCTCTTGAATTGTGGGTTTTCATATGCTTTTGATTCAGACAACACTTGTTGTGAACTTGAGCTCTGAGGGGTTGATGAAAGTCTATCAACCACACTTTCTGTAACTGGTTTTTTAACTCCCAATTCAGACTTTATTGAGTTGAATAGGTTTTTGGATTCGTTCATTGTTGAAACAGAATCGAATCTTTTCAAAATATTCAATTTTTCTTGTTTTGTTGTTGAATGTTCGGTGAACAAACGAGTAGCGTACGCTAAATTTGCGTTGAAAACTGCAACTTCATTAAGTTTCTCTTTGAACAACACTAACGCCTTTTTGTATTCTGAGTTTTGTTTCTTTAGTTTCTCAACTTCCTCATTTACCATTTCGTGACGTCCAGCCTTTGCAAAAAACTTGTCTGCAGGACCTCTAACGCCAGCCGCGTAAGTTCTTGATGCTTCAGTGGCTTCAATTTCTTTTTCATCACCTTCATCTTCCAACTCGATTTCGTACATTGTTTCTTCCATTTCTGGGTCCACATCTCCTTCGTTAAATTCGTCTTCTTCTAATTCGATTTCGTACATGGTTTCTTCCATTTCTGGATCCACATCTCCTTCGTTAAATTCAAACTCTTCCTCTTCATCGAGTTTAATGATGTACTCATCACCGTCCATTTCTAATTCGATATCAGCACCGTCTTTTTTAACAACGATACCATCTTCAGGTTTCATTGCTTTAAAAACTTTAAGGACTTCATCGTCGGATGCTCCTGTCATGTCCATAACATCTTCATCAGAAGACATGTCATCGTCCATTCCCATTTCGTCATCCATCCCCATTTCATCATCCATTCCCATATCATCTTCAGACTCATCATCTTCAGAATCCATAGAATCGATACCTTTCATTGGTTCTTCATTATCGAGGTCGTCCATATTTTCTTCGTCACCTTCGTCTTCAGACTCTTCATCGTCTTCGTCCTCTGGTTGCTCTGACATATCTTTTTCCTCTTCTTCAGGAAGATCATCTTCCTCTTTTTCTGACTCTTTCAGCAATTCATTAAGTTCTTCCTTCATTGTAGAAGCAAGTATACCTTTTGCATTTTGCTTAACTGCCTCCTCAAGTGTTTGCACTTGAAGTAACGCTTGTTCTAAAATTGATTTTTCAGTCATTTGATTTGTTTTATTATCCTATAAATATTGTGATTTTATAAAAAAATCGTTCTAACATCATTTATATCTAAATAAATGTTAAGATTTATTATTTTAAACAAAATAAAAAACCCTCGTGTGAGGGTTTTTTTAAAATTAAAATTAAATTATTTTAAAGTTTCCTGACCTAAATCTTGAGTTGTCACATTTTGTGCCGGTGCGCAATTAAGTTCTTGAACAAGAATACCCTGTAATAATTTTGAATACATCAATGCACGATCATTCTCTGATCCTGCTACTGGTCCCTGTACACTTATTCTAACAGTGGAACCACTTAATGCCGTAGGGTTATTACAAAAAAACCTTAAATTTTTAATTTCTTGTCCAATTGTATCAGACCCCTTACGGTTATTATACGCGTCGAAAAATTTTAAATCTCTAACACCGATTACTACTCCTCCCTTAGGATTCGATTCAATACTTTCAATTCTTACTAAAGTCCCACGGCCGTTAGGTTCTGCAACATCGGTAAATAATAAAACATTTTTACCAATAATTCTATTTTTTAATTTTGTTAAGTCAACCGCTTGGGGTGCGGGTGCAGTCTGCTCACTAACTACCTTTCTGATATAATTTTTTAATTCAGATTCGGTTAGTCTTATAATATTTTTTTTCATTTTGTTTATAGTTATTTTTTTTTATTAAGGTGTAAAATCTTTTTCATCATCTATATCGGGAGCACAACTACTAGCATTGAATAAAATATCTGTAAGTGTCTTATTAGTTACATCAATCATTGACGGGAATGCTTTAGCTTCCTTCGCCTGTCCATTCATGTAGTTCCCTTGTACTCCTCGAGCAACTAGGTAATATGGGTCTTGACATCCTTTCCATGTTAGGGTTTGCACTTTGAATTGTGACACATCTCCCCATGCTGTTTGATTATTTCCTCTAGCATCTATGGTTGACAAATCTCTACCAGTTAACACTACTTGAGTTCCCGATACTGTAACACTATCAACTAAAAACGTGGTTAAAACTTCTCCAGATTTCTTCGTAAAATAATCACGATATGCACTACCTTGTAACTTACCGTCAACGGTCAATTGAATCTTCTTACCAACAACTTGAGATTTTATTGATTCTAAATCAGGAGTTTTCGCTTGAGCTTGTTCTTTTATAACCTTTCTGATATAATTTTTTAATTCAGATTCGGTTAGTCTTATAACATTTTTTTTCATTTTGTTAATTGTTTTAATATAAATACTTATTGGTTTATAAAAATTTTATTTGGATAAAAATTTATCAATGTTCCCCATTAATTTTTTCATTCTATCATCCACAATTGGTTTTTCTTCAACACCCTCTTGATATTGGTCTCTTTCTGATGGGTCAGAAAAAATGTATGCCCCTGGTGTTGATGGTGATGAAACCAAATCAAAACATACCAGTTCAAAATCTTCTTGAACAATGTTTTGACCTTTTATGTTTTTAAGTGAACCCACACCTCTTGAGGAAATCCCTAATGTTGCCCCATTCATTATTAACATTGCAGCTTGGTCTCCTTTGGTTGATACAATCCCCATTTTTTTCCATCCGGGTGATGTGAATAATTTTATCTTCCCCATTAATATTTTACCATCCCACCATGTTTCCATAATAGAGTGAGAAACTCTATCCAAATCAATAAGTGATGATGAGGGGTGATTCAATTCATTTAACGCTCCTCCCTTTTTTATTAAATTTTGATATTTTTCGTTTTCTCTCTTTAATAAATTTTCAGGATAAATTCGACCATTTTTATTTGGTGTATCGAATTTTTGCAAAACAGCATAAAGAATGAGGTCTTCAGAAAAGTCCACATTCTTCATTTCAGAAATTATTTTTTTATTGTCTTCGGGAGATACGTGACCGGCATCGTATTCGATTAAAATTCCTTTGCCAGTTTCATTTGGTCCTAATATCTTCATCTATTTAGTAATTATACTATATAAATACATCGATATATAAGTTATTTTTTGTTTTTATTAAAGTTAAAAAGGTTTTTATTGGATAGACCATTTTCAATTATGGTTTCAATAATACTTTTTACCATTATTTTTGAAGACTTTGATTTAACATCAAAAAAACTATCAACATATAATGTTATTTCTAAATTCATAAAAGACCTTTTTTCAATCTTTATTCCTTTAGTTTTAACATCCAAATCCACAATACATTGCGGTTTAAAATTTTCATTATTCAAATTATAGACGATTTCTTTAATTAGTCTTCTTGTTCTACTAATCAAAAAATCAAAATCATCTTCATCATTTTTTGGTTGTACCCACGAATTAAGTTTTAAATAAATTGTTTTTAAATTTTTAAAATCTACTGTTCCGTATCCTATTTTTACATCTTTACATTCACCTAAAGGAATATATTTTCCTGTTTTCATTATTTATTTCATATTCTACTATTATTTTTATGGTGTAAATAAAAAATAAATAAAAAATTTTGAAATAAAAAACATATTAAGTATTATTCTGAAATACTTATATGTTATGATCATAATTAAAATCGAAAAAAACATTGAATTTGCACTTAAACTTTATAAGAATAAAGTTAATAAGACAAAACAAATTCAGAAACTAAGAGAGAGACAAGAATTTGTTAAACCATCTGTTAAAAGACGTGACCAAATCTTGAAGGCGACTTACATACAAAAAATAAAAAATGGTCTTGATTAATCAAGACCATTTTTTAATTCTACCAAACTGTGGTAATTAATTCTCGAGGGTTTTTTACTGTTAACCTCTTGTTTAACTTTACTCAATTTGTCTTTTATATCTGAGTCACTTGATTCTGAAATCAAAGTGTCAATTTTTTCATTTAAACTTTCCTTCAATTCCAATGTTTTCTTTTCAATCACATCACCTGGCATGGACAGAATATCCTTCAATGTTTGTTTTTGTTCTTCTGTCAAATTGTTATTGTAAAGTACATTGAAATTATTTACCAACACTGCCTGTAAAAGATTTTCGTTGTTTGTATGTAATGTCTTCTCCAATACAACCGTTTCCTTTTTTGTGGTTAAATGTTCAAACAATTTTTTCTTAGAAATCACTTTCTTGTCAATATTGTTCAATGTATCTTCTTCAGAAAGTTGGTCTAGTATCGAATAGATTTCGTTTTCTTCAACATCCACATTTTTTAATGATTCATTTAAAGTTTTTGAAAACTCTTTTACTTTCTTAGATTTTGTTTTTAGAACTGAAGACAACTCTTCAACAAATAATCTTGCAACTTCCTTATCTTCAAAATATTTGTTTTCTATTTGTTCATAGAACAAGTACATTTCTCTAAAGTCATTATTTCCCTTTATTGCCTTTAAAATGTTCTTCATCTCCTTTTTATTGTTAGATGAATAAGATTCGGTAAGTTTCCCTAATATTTTTGTTTTTAATTTTCCAAAAGTGTTCATTTCTAATCGTTTAATATATCTTTTATTTTATTTTCTATTTCATAAATATTCTGTTGTGCCCTATCCATATCAAATAAATCGGTAAACTCCATTTTTTCTTCACCTAACATTCCAAGAATTTTCGATTTCCTTGATTCACTTAATGGTTCAGCTCCACCACCGGCTGGAGGAGGGGGTGGTGGTGCTCCACCCATATCTCCACCTGGTGCCGCACCGGCTTGTCCTGATTCCATTGCTTCCCTTTCTTCTTCAGGAATACCATATTTCGCATCTACTTCATCAAATACACCCGAACGTTTAATTACATTTTGTGTATTCTGTAATTCAAATCCCATTGCTCTTTCAATACGTTGTTGTTGCAAATCGAGAATTACTTCACTATCACTCATACCAAGAATGTTTTTCTTCGCCCATGTGTGTGAAACAGGAAGGATACCAACTTGAGATTGGTCGGATGTTGCATCTTTATAAAGTGTAACCTTCTCCTT
>Ga0315903_10004227_pt1 | contig 19321 bp, 26 predicted proteins | sample LakEriMetagenome_7_FD_203524 | JGI IMG/M metagenome (GOLD analysis project Ga0315903, IMG submission 203524) | Freshwater fungal communities from buoy surface, Lake Erie, Ohio, United States - Buoy 2 MA119 | ecosystem: Environmental > Aquatic > Freshwater > Lake | place: USA: Lake Erie, Ohio...
GGCGTTATCTACGAGATTCGGATAAGGACGACCTGCTGCTTTTGCTCGCTTCTTCGCTGCGCTCTTCTGCGCTGGCGTTAACTTCTTGCTAGTTTTCTTTGGATTCTTTGTATCCCAAAATGCTTTCTTCTTCACCACTTCACCTTGTCTGCCCAGTACGCAGCAGACATCTTGCCTTTAGCAATGTTCTTTGCGTGGCGGGCCTTGAATGACGCTTGACGCTTAGTTGGCTTCTTATCGCCACTTACGCCCTGCTGTCCAAAACGGATTGTCTTTACTTGACTGCCTTCCTTAGCCACAACTACGTGTGACTTCTTCGGATGGCTAGGTGTTCTCTTTGGTTTATTGAAACCTGATACTCCAGCTCTAGCGAGTCTTGGATCTTTCTTGCTTGCCATATTCGCCATACTTTCCGAGGATGGCTCTGATGGTTCCGTTCCTATTTAGACGTACCACCAGGCCATCTCTAATAATGATTGAATTAAATCCATCGTGGCGTCTGTATTTGCCAGATGACATTATTTCTTTTTGCCCATTTTCTTCTTGGACATTTTCGCTTCGGACATAGCGATAGCAACTGCCTGCTTGCGGGACTTTACTACTGGTCCCTTCTTGCCGGAATGTAGAGTTCCTCTTTTGAACTCGCCCATTACCTTAGCAACTTTGGCTTTCTTTGCTGCCTTCTTCATCGGGTTCCCTTTCCATAAGAAAATCCTGGAATCTTTGTTGGGTCGAACTTGCCTTTTTTGTTGGTGGCCTTCTTGTAGACCTTTCCAGCTTCTTTACTAGAAAGCATTCCATCAGACTTAGTTGCTTTTCTAGCAACCATCTTTTTGGCAGCAGCTTTCTTGCCATACTCCTTGACCATTTCTTTTTTAGATTCGGTCTTCTCGTGGCGCATCATTGCCTTTTTCGCTGTGTGCTTTGGCATTATTTCTTGCCCTTCGGATAAGCACCGTTAGCGCCTCTGGTTAAATCTTCATAGGACATAAACGGTCTATCGTTGGAGCCTGGAGGGTAGGGAAGGTAGAACTCAGGACGTAGCGATGGCTTGTACGAATTGTCCTGCAAATTCGGGTCTTTATCTTTTGGCATTTATTACTCCTTGAAAGTAAGGGTATTACCGTTGAAGGCTTTACCCGATTCGTTACTTAGCCTCACCGCCGCATCAATATCTTTCTGCTTCGTTGAGATGGGTTCCATACCTTGGCGAACTGCCGAGTAGTAGGAATCCAATTCTTTATTGTCCCTATTTTCTTTGTCTTTATCCCAGCCTTGCCGAGTAGGGAAGCACCCTGCAAATCCGAAGTTTGCTGCTTGCAAACAATCTGAATAAGACTCGTGGTCTTGTGTCTTGCAACCTGATCTACAATTTTTATTTGTCATTATGGTATCGGTGTTAGATAATCTCCATAGCCAGCATCAATTAGAATCTGTGCTTCTGCATCGGTCAGTATGTATTCGTGACCGCCTAGATAGGCTGCATCTGCATTTTCTATATCGTCCTGATATGGAGTTTGAACTTCGGTTACTGTGGTCCCGTTGACCAACAATGAATAACCACGGGGAATGTCAGTTAGAAATGGATTGATAGTTCCACTCTGAGTTCCACCGGTAATTGGTCTAGCAGCGAGACGAGCATATGGAGAATAACGATTCTCGGTAATGCCCCAAGTCTCCCACCGCCAAGGTGTATTCAGTCTGTAGGTCATATCTTCCTTTCAGAATTGACTCATCCCAAGGGACAGACTTTTCTAATATGCCTGTCCCTCAGAATCAATCAACTTATACGATTGATGCAGCAGTCTCAATACGATAGAGGGCTGCTTCACGGAGGCGGTTGAAGCCACCGAAGTAGTACCAACCGATGGTACGGAAACGACGGAGTGCGTCGATTTCTGGACCGATAACGGTTGAGATGTCTTGTGCTTGTGCTTCAGCAAGTGCTTCACGACCAGCAACAACTGCCTTGTAGACAGTAACTGCAGGTGATGCACCGTTAGATGCTGAAAGAACGCGAGGTGTTTCGACAACGAATGCACCTTCGATAACACCAACAGCACCAGCAACGAACGGAGTACGTTCTACGTACTTGGTTAGTTCCTGGAATCCGCCGGTTCCGGCTTCCGCACGGAGGTCAGCAGATTGACGTGGGTGTAGGTATGCAGCATAGAGTTCGCCAATACGAGGCACAGCCTTGTTTGTACGAAGTTGTACTACTGCTTCGCGGATATCAGCAACTGTCATTGTGCCAGATGCGGTGATACCTGAAGTACCTGTTGCGGTGCCACCGTAAATTACGTTGGTACCAGAAGTCAAGACGTTTGCTACAACTACGTCGATAGAATCAGCAGCGTTGTAAGCGATGACGTCTGCAAGAGCAGCGTCTACGTCGTTGAAAGAAGTTAGGTTTAACTTCTTGGTTGTTGTTACGGCATTGCCGTACTCATTGAGTGTAACTGTAACCTGTGATGGGTTACCTAGTGCTACAGAGGAAACGTCAGATGTTTCAGTCAAAGTACCGGTTGCGGTGCTTAGGTCTGAATAGATGGAGAATACAACTGACGAACCTGGCATTGCTTGCTGTACTGGCTTGACATCAGCCAACGCTCTCATCACTGGGATGGAACGAAGAGCCATACGTACATACTGGTCATACGCAGTTTGTACGAGGTTGCTAATTGTCGAAGACGAGGTCAGCGTTCCCGTAGGAATTGCCATTTACTTGCCTTTCGGTTAGTTAGTTCGGATTAGAGTCCAGACTGCCTAATGATTTCATCTAACTCTTCACGGCTTCCTGCATTGAGCAACTTCTTATGAATCTCTGCTTGGTATTCAGGAGTAGTTCCTTGTTCCACAGCATTGGTCATACGTTGATATGCAGCAGCCTGTTGAGGGTCGACGTTAGGTGTTGCCTGGGTTGCTTGAGTTTGTACACCGAAAACATCAGCATAGTTCTCAAGCCATTTTGATACAGACTCCTCAGTTGGGTCTATATCCTGTGGGATAAATGCAGCAATCTTGCTGTTTACCCCGCGACTAGCGAGGGCGTCTTTGATTGCTCTATCTCGTTGTGCTTTAGAAAGACCATCAAACTGAGCCTTTAATTCAGCCAGTTCTTTTTCTTTCTGCTTGTTTGCTTTACGCAACTGTTTGACGAGGTCATTGGAAGAATCTTTTTCTTCCGTATCAAAGTCGTCATCTTCGTAGTCGTAATTGGACATAGGTCCATCTCCCTTGTTTAGTAGTTGTCGTAGGCCTCATATGGCTTTGGGGGAAACCGTATGGCTCCTACTCCTGGTTTTCTGTCTCTCTAACGGACCAGTCGTCCCGTTAGCAGGCCTAGAATGCGCCCGCTCTGTCGCGGGCTAGTGCGCCACCTGCAACTCCGGCTTGACCAGAGAATGTGGCTTGCTCTAATTGAGTCAGTTTTTTACGTTGTCTTTCTGCCTCAGTTGCTCCAGTTAATCCAAAGACTTCTTTCTCAACTGTCTCTTGTGTAAATGGAGTCTGCTTGTAGAACTCTGATAGTTGTGCACCACGAGGTGCTACTTCTACAACAGTTCTAAATCCTTGTCTTGCTGTTTCACCAGTTACGCCATAGCGTTGTAACTCTTCTGCTCTTGATACACCGGTCTGTAGTCCTGCCATAGTTGCAGCACCACCAATTTCAGCAGCAGTTACCTTACGACGGATTTCTGTTAAAGCCTTATCTGGGTCTAATGCGTAAGCAAGAATGTCACCATTAGAAATATCTGGGTAGTATGCACGTAGCGATGCAGCAATCTCAGGTGCAGCATTAATAACTCGGTTCTGTGCTACCTGGATTCTATCTTCAAGTTCTGCTGCAGATACATCGCCAGCAATGAACTTTTCAAACCCTTCTTGACGGCCCATATCTCCACGGGCATAGTATGAAGCAGGTAGACCATAATTACGCATAATGTTTTGGTACTGGTCTTCTAGTCCAATATATTCTGCTTCAGATAAAGCAGTTAATCCTTTTTGAATACGAGATTGATTAGCAGCAAATCGCTTCTTATAAGCATCTGTATCTCGTAGACGGATAGTAAACTCTGAAGGAGATACATTCTCCATAATCAAACCTCTAAGTGGAGTTACTAATCCACCTAATCCGTATTGGTTGAATTGTTCAAATAATAAATCATATGCAGACTTACGCTTGGCTTGCTCTTCAGAGGTACCAGCACCCATTCCAGTTCCAGTTAAATAACCGGTTCCTACTGCACCTACTCCTCCACCAGTTCCGCCAGTACCACCGGCTCCACCGGCTCCACCTGCTCCGCCGGTTCCACTTTCACCAGTTCCGCTAATTCCATAAAGAAAATTATTCCATTCAGAATCTGTTACTTCTTGGCCATTAACATATTTTTTTCCAGTATTTGATATGCCACTTCTACCAGTTGAAACATATTCTGCATCTGCTCTATTATTTTCAAGCCCTGGAAGACTTGCTCCTCTTGGATAAACAAAATTGGGATTAGCACCAGATGAGCCACCATAAGCCCTATTTGCCCTATCCATATTTAAGGTATCGGCAAAACTTTGTGTTATCTCACCTGTATAAGTTGCTTTTGCTGACTTTGCATTTTTTAGGGTTTCAAGAATTGGAGCATAACTCTTTAGGTCATTAAGTAAACTTTGTGCTTTATTAGCAACTTTAGTTTTACCCTGCGCTGTAGCATCGGCAATAGTTTTTTCAGCAGCAGCAACGCTTTTGTTATATTCCTTTATAGCGGAATCTACTTGCTTTTCAAATTTAGTAGGCATTATTACCCCTGGAATCCGAAGTCTTTGAGTACTCTAAGTGCAGCATCAGAGACTTCTTCTCTAGCATTGTTTGTATACTGCCAGCGAGGGTCCTTACGGAGTTGACGCTGGAAATCATATAGAGTCATTTCTCTATCTTGACCAATAGCACCACGAAGTGTTGGGTCATTTAGTGCAATAGTATCTGGATTAACTTCTAGTGTTGCAGCCATAAGTTTCTTATATGGAGCATATACAGTCTCAAGGTCTATACCTTGGTCAAGTAGATTTGCTACTCTATCTGGCATACCTAATCTTGCAGTTTGGCGGATTAGATTCTTGAATGTTTCAACATCTGCACCATCTGCAATCTGCTTAGTCCAAGCATCTACAGATGTACCAAAGTCTCTATTTAGGTCAAGACCATTAGCGGCTGCAGTCTTAGCAAGTTCTTGTCTTGTTAGGTCTGCTGCTGCCTTCTTCTTTTCAGAGAACTCTGGAAGTTTACGAACAACATTGGTTAGGAACTGAGCCTCATCAATTCCTTGAATTGTAGTTTGAACTCTTTTACCATCAACTATTTTATAAGTCTGTCTAGTTGGGTTCTTTTTCTGAGCCTTCTGAAGTTTAGTAGTTATCTTTGTTAACTCTTCAGCAGTAGGTTCTCTATTAAGTTCTCTCTTCCAGACATCTGTAATTAGACTCTGTGCGCCAGTCTTACCAGCAATACCGATATATTCAGTAGGAAGGTTAGGCTTAGTTCCGCTAGGCTCGGCACTTTCCATAAGGAATTGCTCAAGCGTTAAGTCAGGTCTACCGCTTCTATTTGCCTCTGTTACTAAATCAGTAAGAGCATTTGTATAAGCAGTTCCTAACTTTGGACTATACTTGCCAGTTGCAGATTTAACATACTTAGCCCCTTTTAGAAGTTTAGATATTCTAAGTATTTCTTCTCTAGGGGAGTTTAATAGATTTACAATTCTTTCATCTACTCCAACAGTTCCGGTAGTTCCTGCACCAAAACCTTGATAACCAGCGCCAGTTCTAAATGAAGATATGGTTGGTTCACCTGAGATACTATTGCTCTTCCACACCTCTGTAACAGAAGGCGGATTATTTGTACCTGTTACCACTTATATCTCCTATTAGTCTCTGATTAGTCTTGAGAACAATGCGAAGTAAGCATCTTCTGCATTGCGGTTAGTCTTGGATAGACGTTCCAATTCAGCCTTAGCCTGTTCCTTTAGAAGGTCTTTGTAGTTCTGGGCAGATATTGTATTGCCTGGAACTGAATCTCTAGCGTTGATATATTGGTTATATACATTCAACATACCTTCGATAGGCTGGCGAATTGCTGGGTCTAACTTGATATCTGGGTTAGAAAGCATAAGGCTTAAATCATTTAGTGCTTGAGTTCTTTGAATGGCCTTTTCTGCGCCCTTGCCAAGTTCTTCCTGAAGTGCAGGTCTTGCACCTTTGAAAGATTTAGACCAGTTTTCCCATTGTTCTTTTAATTGACGCTTTTGGTAATCGTTAGTCGTTATAGCAAGTTCTGCTTCATAAAGGTCTTTTTGAGTGTAGTAGAAGTTCTCGTCAAAGGCTGTATTAACCTGACGTAGATAATCCTTCATTAACTTAGATTGCTTTAGACCCATATTGATAAGCAACTTATAGGCGTTGAAATCAAACTCGCCTTCTTTTGGAATAAAGAACGAAGCCGCTTCTGGATACTTCTTGAGCAGTTCTTTGTTATCATCTATCCACTTATTAGCCTTATCATTAGCGCTAATAATTGCAACTACGTTGCTTTCAGATTCAGATATTGTATACGGAACCTGGTCTGGGAATAGACGAATCCATTCTTCCATAGCCTTGTCATAACTACCGGTCTTTATAACTAAATTATTCCAAGTTTGCTTGAAGTTAGTCTCACCATTTTGACGAACCCACTTAGCAATGTCACTTTTAAGTGTTGTTTGCGGTGGGGCTGGTGTAAAGAATCCAGCAATAAACCTTGTAACTAGAGAAGTAAATGTAGAAGCCTCTAGTTTGTTCTGATATTGCTCCATTTCACCTGGAGTAATAGGAATTTCTTGACCAGTCTTTGGGTCAACCTTTGGTCTTAGTCCGTGACCTGTGGCCTCTAGGTATGCTGCTGCTTTGCGGAACGCTGAAGCGAACTGAGAGTTACGCTCATTCTTATCCATAAGCGAAATAAAACGATTTACGTGTGCAGGAAGCACAGCATTCATCATCGGCTGGTCTTCACCATAAACACCAAGTGCAATTCTATCCAGTTTATCTAAACCTGGTACAAGATTACTTATACCTTTGATTGTAATTGCAGATAATGGACCAGCAAATGTAGGGAATAGTGAGTCTGGGTTAGAAGATGGAGTAATCATCTTTAACTTGGCAGCAAATTCAATAGGCATTGGAGCCTTGATTGCACCTTCTTGACCAAAAGCGCTCATTACCTTGTTTACCGCTTGGTACATTGCAGTTGTACCTGGATAGAAGAAGTACTGTTCGCCACTATCGTCAGTCTGAACAAAGCCAGAATGAGCAATACCGTCATAAGTTAACGATGCTCTTGTAATTGCTTCTGGGTTATACCGTGTAGTACGGTAGAAACGACGATAAAAGTCTTCAGTTGCACGGTAGAAACGAGCAAAGTTACGAGACGACATAGCCAACTGGCTACGAACTGCAGGATTATCTACATATGCTAATGCAGAATCCTTAGCCAAATCCTCTGCTGTATCATTTACTCTACGCATTGCAGACTTGTAAGCCTTATTATAAGCCTCGCCAGTCTTACCCTTGGTAAAATCATTAATAACTTTTTGAGTATAACCAGCATCATCTAGTTCTTTACGGAATCTAATGACCTCATTAAGAACGATTGGCTCACGACTCCAACGAGCGTTAGCCTCACCCATAGCATCCCAGCCTTTATCAAAAAAGGATGCAGCAAAATTATCGCCTTCTGAGACTGGAACTAGCGTTGGACCTGAAATATACTCAGGTGCAAGTTTAGGGTCATTAGGTAAATCTGCAAGTCTAAGTTCTTTTGCACTTACCTTAACCGTGCCATCTTTGTTTACTTTGACAACTGCGTTAAGTAAGTCTTCGTTTAGGTCGCCATTCTTCTTAGAGAATACGTTTCTGGCTGCAATATATGCACGCTGTGCGTGAGTATCTATATTTCCGCCATCCTTGAAGTATAACTGGAATCTATCACGGTCTCTTTTTGGTAGAGTGCTTAGGTACTTCTTCATCTCAGCAATTGCTTTGTTTTCGTCTTTCATATAACGAACAGCAATACTACCAAGTTCATCATTTGCCATAACAGAAATCTGGAAAAGCCAGCCAACCTTAGCCTGTTCATTGGCTACTGGGTTGTAGTTAGTAAAGGCTTTATCTCCGACAGAACGCTTGTAAGCCTTGCCATCAATAGTAATGGCTTCCATCTTGCCATAGCGATTTACGTCATCTGCGATATTAGAATAACGTCCACCACCGCGAACGCCATTCTTGGCACCTTCAGATACGTCAGCAAGAAGGTCATCTAAATTGCCATAGCGAACAAGTTCTTCAACAATCTTTGCAGATTTCTTATCTAACTTATAGGCAAGTTTATTGCGAAGTACAGCCTCTGCCATAACAGCGCGAACTTCATTCTCGTTAGTTGCTGCTGCAATCTTTGCAGAAAATTCTGCCACTTCGTCAGCCTTAACAAACTTGTTAATAGCGCCTAGTTCACCTGGCTTAGTTGACCATACAGTGGACTTAAACTTTTCAAGAGCAGTATCTTCTGCTCCTACGCCTTTACCTGTACGGATACGAGTAGACCAGAGACGACCTTTAACCATATCCCAAGGGTTACGGCCACGAGCCAAGTAAAAAATATCATCTTCGATTGCGTTACGAATAGCGAATCTAGGACCAGCCAAAGTTAAGAATGACCAGCCAGATGTAATCTTATCTACCCACTTATTGTGAGATGCGCCAACAATTCTTGATACAAGACCTTGACGAGCAGTTAGTCTATCTAAGTCAACGATTGATGGAATAACCATTGATGAAGAAAGTTGATATGGGAACAAAGCCATTTGCTCTCCAGCAAATTCTGCTGGATTACCTTTACGCACTCCGTCAATTACAACATCTGCAGCGTATCGCTTCTCAAGTCCACGACCTGCAAATTGCTCCATAAAGGTTTTACCTGGGTCACCTTTACGAACACCACGAGTTGAGAATATGGTGTTCCAAAGTCCCTTGGTAATCTGCATACGCTGACCTTCATCACCAGCAGCAAATGCTTCAGCAATAATCTTGCTATGGTAACGAGAGTTTGTTAGACGCGCTGTACGATAGATTTGGTCTACAGCATCTGGAGCCATAACATCAAATACAGTAGATGTTGGATTTGGCACTCTTGTAAACTTAGCAGCAAATCTATCTAGTCGTCCTAGAATCTGATTTTCTGTAAAGCGAACAGCACCATCTGGACCTTTTAATCTACCAACTTGCTTTTCTAAAGCAGCGATATCTTCAGACCTACCTGTAATACCAGTTACGATATCGTCAAACTGTGGCCCAATTCCGTATAAAGAACGGACTAACTTCTGTCCAACTTTATCAATATCAAAAACTTTACTTGTGGCAGTAAGAGCAGCAACTCTTGCTTTACGTCCAGCAGTTAATCTTGGAATCAAAGGCGTTTCTCTGGCTGCTTGACCCTTAAAGATAGCAAGCATATCTACGCCATTTTGGAAGAAATTCTTTGCAGTGTCTGCATCTTTGATACCAGCCTTGACAAATTCATCAATAGCAGCAGGACCAAATTCTGGAGCAAGGCGACGAAGTTTTGTCATAGCCTCTGTAGATGCAACTACATCTTTAGATTTACGAGCCTTAGATAAAGCATCTAAGTCATTACCGTATTGATTAAAGAACTCAACTACTTTTGGATTGTTAAATGCTTGGTCTAGTTTTTTAGGAGAGCCAGCAATTTTAATAATTGAATAGTTGATAGCATCGTAGGCTTTCTTAGCCTTACCAAGCGCAAGCGTTGGGTCTACAAATGCAAAAACTGTATCAACAAAACCGGATATGCCTTTATATAAAAAGCCTGAACCTTCTAAGCCTTCAGGCAAAAGTGCATTTGCTACTTGACGACCTGGAGAATACTTAGATGCAAATACAGCATCATAAGCATCTTGCCATAATGGGTCTTTATTTTGAGCAGCAAGAGATGCAATTTCTTTTTCTTCAGGTGTTCCACTAGCAATAATGTCAGCAAGTGCCTTACCTTCAGTTACTTGTTGAACAACTTTGATTCTTGCTGGACCATACTTCTGTGTAGCCTTAGCAATACGTCCTTCGTTGTATAGAAGTTCGCCATTGTCATTTGATTTTTCCCAAGCAGCGCTAACAATCTGAGAGCGCTTTGCTGGGTTATATAAATTTTTAAGTGCGCCTTCTTCTACAGCAAGAGCGGTTGTTCTGTATACGCGATTCTTAAAATCAGTAACTTCTTGAAGGGCATCAAATACTTTACCGCCGGTGTAGTGCCAAGCAGTACTAAACCAGCCACGTTTAGCAGGTTCTGGTTGTGTACCGAAAGTTGTCTTTAATATTTCTTGTTGGTCTGCAGGTAAAGACTGAAATCTAACCTTTGCTTCAGATGCAGGCATATCAAGAAGGCTCTTATGTGTAGAGACAATCTTGCCAATCTCGCTTGCCTTCTCTTGGTCAGCAGGAGAAAGTCCAGCCTTTGCTGCGGCTATCTTAAGAGTTTTCTCCACTATAAACCTCTAGCAACGAAGTCCTGATATAGAACTGCTATCTCTCCGGATTCGTCATATGGTAATAACTTAGCCAAAGTATCAGAGTACTTCTCTGTCATTTGTGGACGCATACCTAAAACTTCTGGACCTGCACCTGCACCCATAGCAATACCAGTTGTAATTGGTTCTTCTGGTCGTTGAGTTGGCGCAAATAATGGTGTGATTCGCTCTAGTTGACTCGGAGCAATACCCTGCTCTGAACGAGAAACTGGATTTACATTTGGTGTCTTAGCCAATGGTGCTCCAGATTTAATTGCTTGTGTCTCAGCACCTTCACCGTATGCGATTGAATTCATATTCAAGTCTGTTCTCTTGGAGAACTTGCCAGGACCTGCTGCTCCTGCTAATGGACCTCTAGCCATTATTATCCTCCATCGTCTCTAAATCTTCTGTGAATTGTTCCCAAGCCTGATTAACTTGAGTTTCTCTTATTGCGTTATATGTTGCTAATTCTAAAATCTCATCTGAAAATGTATGTACTGCTGTCATTAAGTTATGAAAGAATCCTGCTAATACTACAAAGAAATCAGCGAGACGGATAGGGCGTGGAACGTAATCTTGTTTTTTACTCACACCCTATCCTCTCGATAGATTTTATTTAAGCCTTCTTGCCCTTACGTCCGGCAGGGGCATATCCGAAATCTACTTTTCCGCCTTTTGGCTTTGAAGTATCTTTCTTACCTTCTGTTGGCTTCTGCATTGGAGCAGCAGCACGTCCACCTTTTTTGTTCATTTAGCACCTCCTTCGGTTATGCTCAACCTGCGATTTGCGCGAGCAAACTTGCTATATCTGGACGAGAGCCAGCAGCAGGGGCCGCACCAGTCATTTGTTCTGGGTTAGGCTGCGAGGCAGGGGCTGGGGCCATACCTGCTGCTGGAACTTGTGCGCCCATCATTTCTGCTGGGACTTGTGGTTGTTCTTCTGGGGCAAATACTTCATCAACGATTGTTTCAATCGCTTTACCTTTTTGACGACCCTTGATGACTTCCGCGATTCGGGTAACAATCTGACTAGGGTCTTGACCCTGTGCCGCAAGCGCGGGGATAGCCTGAGCATACTGAGCCATAGCAACGCGCAAAGAATCACGCATCTCTTCAATGTCAACTCGTTGTTCTTCTTGTGTAACATTTAACTCCATTGGAATCTCACGACGTACATAGTCACGAGATACAAGTTTGTCAGAACGCATTTGTAGCAAAGCAATAATTGCACGGTTAGGGTCCATACCGGACATAATTCCGTAGCGTACATCTACACCATATTCGCCACCGATAGCCTTAGATGGAACATACTTCATTGAGTATGGTGTGCCATCTTCGCTTCCGCGAATTTCTTTGGTCATATTGCCAAATACTTTTTCATCTACTTCAAAGCAAAGTGCTACAAGTTCTGTAAACAAACGAGCAAACTGTGCTTGTGCGCTGCGAATCTGTGTATCGAATCCAGCCTGTAGTGCTTGTACACCACGACCGGTAACAACCGATGCATCTAATTGACCTGTGCGTACTTCTGGATATCTTGCACCTAGACGTAATTCTCTTTCAAGAACGCCAGACTCAGTAAATACTCCAGGTGGAAGTTCTAGCGGTACACGGCGAATCGCTTGAGGGTTGGCAGACCGCATAATCGAATCTGGTCCAAGGGCCAGTTCTTGCACATCCTGTGGGATTGCAATTGGTGCCTGTATAGATTTTTCTGCCGCTTGTATTTGCAGAACTGCAAAACGTGCGCGAGCCAGTTGTACCGCCAGAACATCGTCGAACTGACCTCGTGCTTCGCCATCAATAGATGAACGAACAGCAACTGAAGCCAGACATTTACCAAGGACGTTTACTGTCTGTGATAGAACTAGGTTATTGCGCTCTGGGATAAATAATAAATCTTGGTCTTTGTCGTGATAACGAACTAGAGTTACATAAGGTGTATTGGCTGGCATCTTGTTTAATGGATAGCCAGCGTTATTAGCACCAAGGATTTCTTTGTAGAACTCTGGATATTGTGCTGCTAAAGATTCAGCATCAGTATTTGTAATCTGTGTTAGAGAAATAGTTCTTCCGAATCTATCAATCTCTGGATAGACACCAAATGGATTTAGCAAACGGATACGTGGATTGTTGTTCATATAATCCATCTCAACGATTGCTGGCAACATACCGTAGGTATTGAACCAGTCAGCACCTGTGTACATCTGAATCTGTAGGTCTGAACCTGAGACGTAATAGTTTGCAATACGGGTTCTAGTATCAGCAGATTTACGTGCTGCATCTGAAACCATATTGGTAGCAGAGCATTCAAAGGAAGGTAGTGGTGCCATTGCTTCTGCAAGGTCACGAGCAGCAACGTCAATGAAGTTAGCGACTAGAGGCTTTGGATATTCTTCAGAAAACATCGCCGGATAAACTTTAGATATGTCGCCCTGTCTAACAGATAAGACACTTCTCATACGCTGGTCACGCGGAGCGTACTTAGTCTTCAGTCTATCGACTTTAGCGATGACTTCTTTAGTTGATAGCATATCTCTTCCTAGTTTATTTTGAACTCTTGGTCATATTACATATACCGTGAGAAGGTCTTATATTGTTTAATGTGTCTGAGCCACCTTTAGAAATTGGAATAACGTGGTCAAGATGTAGACCGTTTTCCCAACCCTTTGCACCGATACTTCTAGGTGCATCCATATCTATTTGTTCTAAGCAGATATGGCAGACTGTTCCGTATAGTTCAAGAACTTGAGCAAGAGTATATTTTTCATACCCATTGTTTCTTTCTTTGGCCCGTCTTCTTGATTTGGCTCTTCTATATAAATCTATATTTGATACGTAGTATCTTTTGTGTCTTTTAAGAATCTTCTCTTTGTTGTTCTTATAGTAACTTCTATGAGATTCCAGAATAGATTCTTTGTTATTATTATATGTAACTTTTCTGTGTTTCTTTGCTGCCTCAGGATTTCTCTTTTGGAAATCTTTTGATGACTGAGTATTAGCAGTGGTACAGTCTCTACAAGGCTGCTCATTATTTCTACGGTGTCTGTTATAGCCAGACCGCGTACCACATTCAGCAACCTTAAGCATTAGATAAACTGTCTTTCTTTATCCTGTAGCAATTCATCTATATTTATAACCATTTGTCTTTTACGTTCGTTATGATTCAAGAACGGATTTCTCATATGGGTCTTCTGATTGAGTCCTACGTTTAGCATTTCTCTTGCTCTGATTTCACAGAACCAAAGTGCCATAACCATATCGGTCTTACCTTTGGTCGTTGGGGACCAAGTGATAAGTTGCTCGATAAGACTCTTGATATTTTCTGTCTGGTCTGATGGTAGGTGCATCAGATTATCTCTATGATGCTTTCCATCTTGTTGCTTAGTTCCAAACAATGTGGACATAGAAGCCACACCGAAACCTGCATCCCACTTGTTATTACCAGTATGGTGTTCTCTAAGAACCGTACCTTTAGATGCTAGGAAGTTTCTAATACCTTCATCTTGCGTCAAGAAAGACTGGAAAGCGTTTCGCTCAACTATCCATTCTGACGGGGCGTAGACGTTAGTCCAGTCCGTGATAAGTTGTCGTATCTGAGCAGGCGTCGGACGCGTAATCTTGATAGCATCCACGATATATCTCTTATGACTAATACGGTCAACAGCATAACAGACAGCGGCAGTGTCACCGACCATCGCAGGGTCGAGGCCACAGATAAAAGAAAAGCCATTAAGGTCACGAGGATGTCCAGGGAATCCTGGAGTGAGGCGACCCGCCTTGCGCATTCCGTCGATGCTACCTTTGACGCAAACCGGGTCAAAGATGGCGTCATCTGAAATATCTTGCTGCTGATAGATAAGCGCCCACGTTGAAGCGTCCATTGCCTGACGCTCCGCGTAAAGATGTTTACCATTCCAGCGCGGATATAATCCTTCTTCTGTCTTATGTTCATCTGTCTGCCCATCGAACGGTTGGTCGGAATAGGGCCAGAGTGTAACCCACTTATCTGGGTCTTCATTGGTTTCAAGAAGAGCCGGCATTGCTAGATATGTCCAGGGTACTGTGCCACCGGGGTATCTATCGGGGTTACGAAGTTCTTTATATAAATCTACTGAAGCAACTCGCGTCCCTACTACGATAAGTTTACCGGTAGGGTTAAGACGAGACCGCACGTCTTGCTGTAGCCACTTAATCTGTTTTTCAAAGTCATTGGCATTAGATAAGGTAACTGCGTCATCTATGATAATCATATCTGCACGCTTACCGTAAATCTGACCACCAATACCTACAGCCTCTAGGTTTGGGTCCTTTTCGCTAGACTCTCTAAGTTCCTCACCGAAGGTAACTCTGGTTTGTTGCCAAGAAGCAGTCTTGGTATTAAAGCCGATACCTGCAGCATAGGCCTGCTGGAGTTCTTCATACATCGGGTGAGTCAAGCGCTGCTTGATAGCGTAGAGAAAGTCTGCAGCGAGGCGCTGGGTTTGAGAAACTATCAGAACCCTGAAGTTCGGGTTATTAACAATCTTGTAGGTGACATAGTCAACCGTGACCGTAATCGACTTTGCGTGGTTAGGCGGAATGTTGATAAGGATGCGGTTATCCGCTAGTCCCTTCTCATACTTCATAGAGGGGTGGAACCAGGTCGGTTCTCTACCTTCAATAACATCTATCAGGTTCTTCTGGTGACCGAAGGTCTCTTGGTGAAGGTACTTCTTACGCCAGGTAGGAAAATCTAATTCTTTGGCTGAGGCTTCTGCGAAGTTCTTCTCTAAGGCACCTAGCCGCGTTCTATCCGCCAGTGACTTAAAGACGGGGTCAGTACGCCTGTAGTATTCATAGGACTTCAATGTACGGCCTGCTACTTGGCAGGCCTGTTCTACAGTCATACCTTCTGCAATAGCAGAGAGGATAACCTTCTTAGCCTTCTCCGAGTCTTGTTTCTGTCTCGGATTAGGTACGGAGTTAGACATTGGGTTCCTTAAAAAAAATTTTTTATAATGGACAGAACTATCCCTACTAAAAGTCAACCAACGCTCTATAAGGGAGCGCTGGTAGCAGGACGCGCTCCCTAACTACTACCGCGCCTCTGGCGCGGATTAGGGGGAGCGGAGTGGTCGAACGAAGCGACCCCTCCTAGAGTGAAACTACGGGTGGTCCGTTTCACTCCCCTACTATATATAAGGCGCGAAAAATAGCGCATTTCGCGTTTATGTGATGTAAATCATATTTATATGTATATAAAATAGGACAAAGCACCACTTTGTTTAGTGCAGATATTTGATTGGGGTACACTACATACACTGCCCGATTTTTTCAACACCTAGGGTTGGTCTTTTGTCCGGAGGTATCTGCCCCCACCCTCCCCAAGATGACCGGAGATGACTAGAGGTGTGAGGGCTTGCTCAACCTTCGGCGCACCTAATCGTTAAACCTTCCCTAATCTGATTTAATAATCTTGACCCGCTAACCCCGCCCGCGCTCTCTATCTTCCCCGCGATTACCCGCCCGCGGAATCTAAACCCTAAACCTCAACTAGAGATTTACCCGAACAACTGTTCGACTAAAACTGTGACCCGATTAACAAACTCTAAGCGTGTTTTGATTTGGTGACTAGGGGAGATGCCGGTAGGGTTCTCCTATAACCTAAGAGTTAGGTTAATGAAAGGGTAAATCAAATGAACGCAAGCCTACACAACACCGCTTACAACACCGCTTATGTTAGGCACTCTGAAGCCACCGCAGAGCATAAAGAATACGCCTCTCTTCAGGTTTCAGATGTTGATGGTAATTATGTCACTCTATTTTTCCCCAACCTTCAGGAGATACAATATTTCCTCTCCCAAGCAGGAAACCAAGCCGATAAACTAATAAAGAAATCCGCCAAAGAAAACCTGCTAAAGGTTCTAAACTCTTAGTGCTTGCCTATCGCTCACCCGAAAGGGTGGGCGGTGGGGAGGAACTACCTCCACAAGGAAAGGGAAGAAAATGGAACTCAATGTGATGTTGGCGAACACCAACATAGAATTGAAAGATAAAGAAAATCAAGCGGTGTCATTATGGAAGGGCGATAAGTTAGTGGCTCGCGTAGAGTTTGAGGGCGGAAAGGTGTCGTTCGTAGTAGGTGCGTAATGCTTGCCTTCTAGGGGCGGTGAGAGTACCCTATCGGAAACGATAGGCTCTACCCGCCCCGCGAGGGGAGGAATTAGGCCTCCAATAACGAAAGGGTAAGAAGATGAGTACAGCAACAGAGCAAAAGACGCTTAATGATTACGCTCAAGAATTGGGCGTGACTATGAAAGCGGTCAAAGTTAGTGCGCCAGAAACTGCCGATGAGTGGCAGAAGAAAGCGCAAGCCTATCGCCTAGACTTTACGCGTGGCGATAACCGCGAATCTTTCCGCTACTATCAAGGGCAAGCATTTACAGACGCGCCCGACATAAACAGAGGGCTAGAGTGCTTAGTGTCAGACTATCGCTGTCTAGAATCCTGCCCTACTCTTGAAGATTTTGGCGATGAGTTTGGGTGGGATAAGACTACTAACAAGACTTTCAAAGCACTACAAAAGAACGCCTCAAAATTGGAAGAACTATTTACTAAATCGGAACTTTCCGAAATGGTGCGAATCGTGGAGGAGGCATAATGAAACTTACAAGAAGAGGGAAAATAGTCGTAGGGCTATTGGTAGCCGTGGCGGTTTATCTAGTATCTACCAAAGTCTGGTGGATAGAAGGGCAAGGCTATTGCTTCGGGTCAATTGAGAAGTGCTACAAGATAGAGGGAGAGGTCAAGAAATGAATCTATACGACAAGGCACTAGAGGAGGCGGTCAATACCGCACTATCAGACCTCGGCGGTCTAACACCCGAGGAGATAGTGGAACGATTAGACGCAGGAGAAATGCCCGATGAAATCGCGGTGTGGTCTCCGTTTGAGTATTACGACGCGTCGAATCTATTGGAAGTTATAGAAGGATTCGCGGCACAGTTTGAGCGATTCGCTGGCGAACTCTTATTAGCAAGGGAGGGCGTGAAGTGAGAGAGATGATAGAAAAAGAATACGAAAAAGTGATAGACGAAATAGAGAGAGCGCAAGCCGACGGCAACTCAGACCTTGCACACCTTGAAGGGTGGGAGAAGGCTCTCCAATGGGTCTTATTACTAGACGAGAATAAGTGGGAGAGAAAACTGCACGACGAACTAGACTGCGAAGTGGAGGAGGATAAGTAGGTGCTATTCCTAGCCTTATCTATCTACGCCACACCTTACGCAATAGACGGCGACACCATCGCGCTAGAGCGGGAGAGGGTGCGCCTTGTTCAGATTAACACGCCCGAAGTCGGGGAGTGTTATCACGAGGAGGCTAAAGCCTTTACGAGGAGGGCGATAAGTAGTGGGCTACCGATAACACTAGAGAGGGACAGTAGGTTAGATGACCGAGATAATTACGGCAGGGAATTGCGGTATGTAATGGTAGGCGGTAAGAATCTAAACCTAGAGTTAGTTAGGCAGGGCTACGCCAAGCCTATGTTCTATAACAAGATGAAGGGGAAGTATGCGACCCTCATAATTAAATATGCTAGACAAGCCAAGGCAAATCGCCTAGGTTTATGGAACTGCTAAACGAAAGGGAAAGACAATGAACAAGTGCGAACTATGCAATAACAATGCCGACTATCGCACAGTAGAAGGCAATTGGTTTGTATGTAAAGAGTGTGTTGTGAGCGGTAAATCTGACGGAGTGGGGGCATAAATGGCTAAGATGAAGGAGTATCTAATGGCTAAGCAATACCACTATGTAGTTTCTTATACAGAGGGAGAAGGGTGGGCTATTGACACCGACAGCGAGGAGACTCGCTTTCCTGACGGCACTATCTATGACACAGAGAAGAACGAGTGGCAATTCGCTTACTTAGGAGACGGAAAGTTTAACGGGCGAGAGCAGGAACTAACCGAGCAACTAATGGAAATGCTAAATGAAAGGGTAAGAAAATGAACTACACAAAGAACGAGAAGGGAAGGCTAGTCTGTTGCTCTTGCGAGCGCGACATAATGGAATATCACAAGAGGCGGTGTCCCTATGCCTAAGTGTGGAGTATGCGGAGACCATTACGGAGAACTAATGGTGAAGCACGGCGAGGTATGCGAGGACGATATCAAGGCGGAGGTAAGAACTCACGAGCCTGCTATTAATGACATTATCCGTTCGTTAGAAGAACATTTAGGAGAGGACATACACTAATGAGCAAACCAACAAAGGAATACTACAAGGCAAAGGCAGACCTATGCCAAGACCTAGCAATTAAACAGATACTAGAGGGCAACACAGGAGAAGGCGCAAAGAACCTTATCCGTATGGTTAATGCTCTTAATGAATTAAACCTAGTCAATTACAAGAAGGGGAAAGATAATGACCCTCGTTAATTTCTATGAGGTATGCGATAAGGAAGGCAACGCTGTGTGGGGTGGCGTAAGCACTCTCCAAGCCGTGGAGTGGCTTGCTAGAGAGGCAGATTACCGCCTCTATGTATCAGTATGGAACGAGGAAGACCCCGAAGAGCCATACCTGATAACCGATAAGATAAACATAACCGATGTGGTGCTTGCCACAAGATTAAACGAGAGGGATAACAAATGACAGTCGTATTGGTAGGAGTAATCGCCGTGACCCTGATAGCCTATGGTCTTATTGTTCTGGAGGAAAAGATAAATGGAG
>Ga0315903_10004229_pt1 | contig 19320 bp, 16 predicted proteins | sample LakEriMetagenome_7_FD_203524 | JGI IMG/M metagenome (GOLD analysis project Ga0315903, IMG submission 203524) | Freshwater fungal communities from buoy surface, Lake Erie, Ohio, United States - Buoy 2 MA119 | ecosystem: Environmental > Aquatic > Freshwater > Lake | place: USA: Lake Erie, Ohio...
ACATACTGTAAGATATAATCCTAGTAAAAGAAAATCAGATATGATAGTAGCTAATTCTGCTGTAAAAGTAGGATTACCTATTTCAGATTTAACAGAAAATGCTGATGATATAACTGGAGAAGAAGAATTAAATATTTTATCACAGTATGCTAATAGTAATAAAACAAATTCTACTATATCTATACCATTTAGATTTTGGAAGAAACAAAATGAAACACCTAAAGGACACTTTAGTAAAGAAAGTATTTATGGTACTCAGTTAATGAAACTCATAATGGCTGATATTCCTGATGGTGCTACATTTAATATAAATGGTGAAACATTAACTAAAGAACAAATTGAACAAAAGTATAATGATATATTAATTGAAGATGTCAATACATCTATTGAAGAATTAAAAAAGAAGTATGGTGATGGTAAAAAATTTGACCCAGAAAAGTTTGTTAGAGTACTTCAAGAAGAAATGCAGGATGATACTATTAACATGCAAAAAGCATTAGAGTTTACTTTTGATGAAAATGGTAATGTTATTACAAACTTACCATTAGCACATCCATTTGTAACTAATAGAGTACAACCAAAGACTAATGCTATATTTAAAAATAATGTTACAGTAAGAAAGTTTCTTAAAGGATTTAAAGCTGCTAACGCTTCATCTTTTGGTTTTGAAAATAAACCTAAAATAGTATGGAATAAAGATGTATTTGGTGTTCCAACTCCTGAATTAGGTATAGACTATTTTGAAGTTATTGCTCCAATACATGATAAAAAGATATATCAATTTGTAGATAAATCTTCTGGTGTTGTAAACATGGATGCTTTAAGAAATACATATCCTGAACTATTAGAAGGATTACTATATCGTATTCCTACTGAAGATAAGTATTCTATGTTTAAAGTTAAGATTATAGGATTTTTACCTAATGAAGATGGTGCTATTATTATGCCACCAATGGTTACTACATTATCAGGTATGGACTTTGATATAGATAAAATGTTTGGATTCTTTAAATCAAAAGGATTAAATATAGAAGAATATTTTAATCAAGTATATCTTAAAGAAAAAACTATAGCTAAAAATGTATTAATAGATAATATTAGAAAAGAAAATGGTAAAGACTATAATACATATTCTGATGAAGTAAAAGAAAATTATAATAAAATACTTAAAGAATATAATGATATAGAAATTAATGCACTTAAAGAAGGTACTCAAGCTAATAATAAACTTAAAGAATCTTTAGAACAATACAATAAAGAATTAACGTCTGATAATAATAAGTTAGATATAATGAGAGCTGTATTATCTCACGTAACAACATTAAAATCACAAATTATTCCAGGTGGATTTAAAGTTATAGAAGATGAAGTATTGAATATGAGATACTATGATATGCTTGATGAGAATTTAAAGTTTCCTGATGAGAATATTACGGATGAAGTCTTTGCTGCTAAGACTACAGATAAAAAAGCATTATTAAATACTAATGCTAGAACATTTATAGACCCTACATTATGGATTGATACTGTAAATGCTATGAATGTTGGTAAAGATATGACTGGTATTGCTGCTAATCATAATGCTGCTAGAGCTATTATGCAGAAGTCTGGAATTAAATTACTAGACGATTTAATTGTTAAACATGGTAATGGTATTCCTAATACTAAGACTGTTAACTTTAGTGATATATATGATTTTAATGGAGATAATACTATAGTAAAATCTTTTAGTATAATATTAGCTGCTGTTTTAGATAATGGTAAGAATCCATTAATTAGTTATTTTGGATTAAATCCTAGTAATGCCAATTTAGCTATGGCTGCATTACATTTAGGTTATCCAATAAAGTCTGTAATATATTTTTATAAAGCATTTAATAATATGCTTGATGAATCAGTATTAAATGATGCTGAAAGAAAAGCTATTAGTAATGAAGTAGATAAAGGTGATAATCGTGTTATTGATATTAACTTAGAAGATATTATAGAATACATTAAGCATCGTAAACATATTGAAGTTAATAAAAATGATAAATCTAAATTAAACAAAGAACTTATTGCGATAGAAAAGAAAATCTATCGTAACTATTATATTCTTGAACAATTAGGTAAAGAGTTTAATGATGTTGTAACGTACATACAAAGAGGTAATCGTGGTGGTAAACCTACATTCTTTGAGAATTATATTGATATTAGAAATTATAATAATTATGTTAAAGACCCAGAAGTAAAATACTTTGATGTAGAATCAATTAAAAATCATTTTAAAGATAAATCAAAATTTACTACAAGATTTAATAATTTTATTGGTGAACAAAATGATGAAGTAAATAATTTATTAAGTCTTCCAGGTTTCTTTAATAATAATGAAACTTCATTAACATCATTTAGAACACTTATTGAAACTAAAGAATTTATTAAAAAACTAGATGATAAAATTCTTGGTAAGTTATATAATGCTTTATACTACAAAGCTACTGTAGAAAGTCAAAGTACTTTCTTTAATGAAAAAGATAACCAATTAAATGTATTTGATAAAGATAAATTTTTAGAATTAAAAAGAAAATATTCAGATAATAGATTCATTAATGCTTTACAAATAGATGAAAAATATGAAGGAGATGGTTTAAAACTACAATTACTTGTTGTTGATTTTAAAGATAAAGACCAACAAGATTTAATTACTCAAGATTGGAGAAGATTAATACAAAGTAAAGACCTTAATACAAGACTTATTGGTGAATTACTAGCTGTATATTCATTACGTACTACAGGATATGATACTACTAGAGATAGTTTTAATCATTTAATACCAGTTGAGTTTTATACTGAATCATTGAAAGATTATTCTAAGAACTTAAATGCTAAAATAATTGAGTTAGTTAATAATCCTGCTACAGGAGTTAACTTGTTATCAATGATATTAGGTAAATACAATTATCCTTCTAAAACTTTTAGTGATAATGTTAATGTTGCAAGAAAAGACAATACAAAATCTATAACAATTCTTAATAATAATATTGATATAGTAGAGGCTACTCCATTATATTATAAGGTATATGATTATACTAAAGATAAATTTAATGATACACAAGTAGTAGATACTGAAGAACAAGATGTAAATGAATTAGGTAGTGAATTAAATAAACCTATTATATCTCAAACATCAGAAGAAATCTATTCTAAATTAGGAGATAAAACACAATCTGAAAATGTAATTATTGATGATGTAGCTGGTAGAAAACCTGCTACTGGAAGTAATATATTAAAAGTATCTGTAGGAAATCAAGCAACACAAATTTATATTGAAGTAAAAGGAGATACAGGAAAAGAATTTGTATTATCAATTAATAGAAATGATAATAACTTTAAACTATGGTCTGAAAAACAAATTGATGGTAGTTATAAACCAAGTTTAGAATATGCTACTGAAGCAGAAGTTCAAGCTCTTGTAGATAAATATTTACCAAAAAACTTACAAGAAAAGATTAAAACTTGGCAGAAATTACAACAAGTTTTTACAAAAGAAAATGCAGAAAAATCTATTGAACTTGAAAAAGAATTAAACAATTATAAATCCTCTAAATCAATAGTAGCATATAGAACAAGAGGTAATGATTTTCTTAAAGCGTTAACAGAAGATAATGCTATTGGTAATCCTTGGAGTCATGCTGGATATAGTTTATATAAAAGTAATACAGTAAAAGATGCTGTAAAAGATTTTACATCTTGGTTAACAGGTGAGAAACATACTGATAAATTACAAGATTATAGACAAGCTATTATTAATAAAATACCTGAATTAAAAAATAGTTCTATATATTATTATAAAGAAGTAGGGCAACCTACTCACTCTACAGCTTTAGATTATTTAATTAATAAATATGATTGGTCTAAAAAAGGATTTAAAGAATCTAAACCTCAAATAACTTTAACTAGAATTATATCAGGTGGTCAAAGTGGTTCTGATATGGGAGGACTAGATGCTGCTATTGAATTAGGTATTCCTACTGGAGGTACAGCAGCTGCTGGTTTTCAACAAGAAACTAATGAAGGTTCTAAAATAAAAAATACAGAACTTAATACAAAGTATGGTTTAAAAGAAGGAGCAATTACTAAAAGAGAAGGAACATACGGAACTTACGATGATGTATATTACCAACGTACTATTGATAATGCACAAGAAGCAGATGGTACTATTTGGTTTGGAGATTCTAATAGTCCTGGTGGAAAACTTACATTAAGTACTATTGCTCAACAAGGAAAAGTTAAACCTTTAATTAATCCTACTAATGCTGAAGAAATAAGAAAATGGATAACTGATAATAATATTAAAGTATTAAATGTTGCTGGTAATAGAGAAAAAAGTAAACCTGGAATATATAATACAACTAAAACGATGTTAGTTGAAGCATTAACTCCTGTTAAACAAGATAAGAAAGATACAACTAAAACAGAAGAACCATTTGAAGGTTTAAAAGGAGCACAAAGAACTGCTGCTGAAAGAATATATAAAGAATTTAATAAGAAAAAAGATAGACAACCTTTATTAATATTAGGTAGAGCTGGAACTGGTAAAACATATATGTTAGCTGCTGCACTTAAAGAGATTGTAAAAAATTTACAACCAGGACAAAAGTTAAATATAGTTGGTTCAGCTTTAGCTAATGCTGCAAAGAATCAATTAGCAGATTCATTAAGTAAAGCAAAACTAGGTACTTTTCCAGGTGTTAAATTAAAATATCATTCAGTAGCTTCATTACTTAATTCTGTAGAAAATAAATTAGGTGGAAAACAAGCTGCAAGACCATCAAAAATAATAGATTATAGAAAACAACCTACAATACTTATTGTAGATGAAATGTCTATGTTATCTAAAAATGATTACACAAAAATTACAGAAGATAGTAATAATAATGTATTAGTAATATACGCTGGAGACCATGGACAATTACCTCCAATAAGTAAACCTTTTAGTCTTATAGATGAAATTGGAAAAGATAATATACTACATTTAACTGCACCTCAAAGACAAAAGAAAGATTCTCCTATACTAGATTATCTTAACCCTATTTGGGAGAATGCTACTGAACAACCTAAGCCTAAAGAATACATACCTGTACCAAATATATTAACTTCTGGTGGAGGTATAGCTAGTATAAATCAAGAAGAATCATTAGATAATATTGCAAAGTTATATGAAAAAGCTATTAAAGATAAAAATGTAAATTATGTTCAATATTTATCTTATGAAAATAAAAACATTTATAATTTTAATGAAGAAATTCGTAAAAAAATATTTGGTGATAATGCAGCAGATTATGTTGTAGGTGATTTTGTTATATTTAATGATAGTTATGATATTATTGTAAAAGATGAACCAGAAGTAATTGATAATGGAACAAGAGGTATTGTTGAAAAAGTTAATGGTGATTATAAATTAGAAATTGAAGATTTATCAGGAAAGAAATTAATTCTAAAAGGAAAAGAATATCTTGTATCACATAAACTTAATAATGAAACAGTAGTAAGTAAAGTTAATTTATTAAATGTATCTGACCAGATTAAATTTACTAAATTAATGAAAGCTATAAAATTATTAAATTCTACTTTTGATATTACAACAAGAAATGAATCAGATTTTGGTGAATATTTAAGTTATAATTTTGGACAAGCTCGTATTAAAAAAGGAAATAAATATATAGATGTATATAATAATACTGATGAAGATAATAAAAGATATAGAGAACGTGAATTAAAGAAATTTGGTTCAGCTATATCACCAATCGCTGACGCAAGTCATGGTTATGCTACTACTGTACATAAATCTCAAGGTATGACTACTGATGTTGCTATTTATGATTATGCTAAAACTAATAAAACATTAGAAGGACTTGCTAAGTGGGCAAAACCTGAAGATAAAAAAGAAAAAGAATTATTAATACATAAAGCAAACTACACAGCATCTAGTAGAGCTAAACATCTTATGTTAATAATTGATGGTAATAATTCTAGTATAAATGAACAAGGTAGTTTTGTTGAGATTGTTGATAGAATTAAAAATGAAACTCAAGAAAAAGTACAACTTACTGTATCTGATAAAACATCTAAAACAGAAACTGGAGGTAGTACTACAACTACAAAAGAAGAAGTTTTAGGAACTTTATCTAATAAAACAGTATTTAGTAAAGTATATATAACTGCAAAAACTAAAAAGAAAAAAGATGGTTTATATAAATTAAAAGATGGTACTCTTGTTACATTAAAACATTTTGTTAACCGTGAAACTGGATTAGGTATTACTTATGATAGACTTAGAACAAAATTTAAAATAGGTAATGTAGAATATACTCCTGATGCTTTACGTAAAGCATTAGGATTTAAAACACTTAATCATAAAAGTGATATATTACAAGGTATTTATACAAAATCTAAAAATGTAAATGTATATTTATTAACAAAATATACTCCACCAAAAAAGAGTACTACAACTACACCGCCACCAACTACAAGTAAACCACCAAAGGATGAAAAACCTAAAGAGTTTAAAATAGATATGACTAAACAATTTGAAATAGATGGTAATAATTATATACCTGTATATGAAAAAGAAGGATATATATATACTATAGTTATAAATGATAATAATAAATTTGTACCTATTTCTTTAGAAGATTTAAGTAGGGGTAGTAATGTAAAAACTACTAATATATCTATAGAAAAAAATGAAAAAGATACAAGAGTACCTCGTATTAAATCAGGAAACTTTATATACATTGTAGAAGTACTTAGGAATAGAGTTACAGTTTATAGTAACGATGTAAGACAAAGAGTAACATATAACAAACTAAATGAAGACTATTTTAAATGTCAATAATAAAACGTATTTTTGTAACTAATAAAATAAAGAACTATGGCTATTCCAACTAAAAAAATGTATGATAGAAATGGTAAATTAACATTTGACCCAAATAATCTAGAAGATGTAAGAAGACAGGAAGAATTAAATAAGCAAATAGAAATGGCAAAACAGTTATTTTCTATTGTTGATCCTAGAGGTGGTGGTGGTATTGGTGCTATGGCTAGAGGAATTAGTAAGGCTGCTCTTGCTAAAATGGCTAAATCAAAGTTTACACAAAATAGAGTTAAACAACTTGCTGATTTAGTTACAAAACCAATGACTAGAGGTAAAAAAGCTGTATCTAAAACTACACCTACTGTTAAAGAAATTGTAGAAACAAAACCTACTATACCTACAACTATACCTACTTCAGGAAGTACTGCATCTGATAAAATTAAATCTTTAAGTAATGCTGAAATAAAAGCTTTTGAAAGTGTAAAGAATGTTAGAGAACTTGCTGAAAAACAAGCTAAAAATACACCTACTACAACTACTACTGCACCTAAAAAAAGTGTATCTGATATTATAAAAGAAAGTATAGCAAATCGAAAGTTGGGAACAAAAGGTTTTACAAGAGAAGAAATAACAGCTTATAACCAAAAAACAGCAAAAGGTTTACAAACTGCAAAAGATATTGTATCTAAAAATTTAGAACGAGTAAAAGAACTTAAAAAAGAATCTGAGACTTTTTATCAAAAAAGTGTTCCAGAATCAATAGCTGCAAGTAATAACAAAGCTGCATCACTTGCAGTTTTAGCAGGTGTATTAGGAGCTGGTGTAGAAGCTACTGCTTATGGTATGCGATTATCAAATAAAGATAATAAAAAAACTACAACTCCACAAAAAACTGGTCCAGTAGATTTAAAAAGAATTACTAATACAAAACCTAGTAATATTGAAGGTGTTAGAACAGTCAAAGGAACTGATGGTAAAGATTATGGTATAGTATGGGATAATACAACTAAAAGTTGGGATTATTATAGAGGTGACAAAACTACTGAAACTCCTAAACCAGATGTAGTAAAAAGAGAAGATGTAGGAGGTGGTGGTTATACACCAATAAAAGATAAGAAAGGTAGTGGAACTGGAAGTGGTGGAAAAACTACTACTGGTGGTGGAGCTACAACTCCAGTTAAACCTGCTGTAACACCTGCAACTACAACTTATGTAGGAAATGAATATGCTAAAGCTAATCCTGATATAGAAAAAGCTATGCAAGAAGATAGTATTAAACAACAAAGAATAATGTACACTGAAAAAATGTCTAAACCATTAAGTAGTATTGTATTTAAAACTACATCTAAAGCTGTTGATGTAAGAAATACAATGGATGAACAAGATGCTTTAAGAAGTATTAGAGAAGATAACAAACTACCACTCAAGAAAAAAAGATATGGTGGTAATTTAGCTATGTTAAAATATATGAAATGAATAAATTAATTCCAACTATAAGTAAACTACCTATGATGAAATCTGGAGGTGGTATTAAAATAGACCTTGCAAAAAGAGGTACATTTAAAACTCAAGCTACTAAAATGGGTATGGGTGTACAACAAGCTGCTAGTAAAATATTGTCAGCTAAAGAAGGAACATATACTCCAGCTATGAGAAAGAAAGCTAACTTTGCTAAGAACTTTGCTAAATAAATAATATGGCTTGTAACATAATAAAAAGTTCAGATGGTACTAATACTATAGTAGATGCTAATGGTAATCCTAGTATTTTATATGATAATTTAATACAATTATTAAATGAATATCCATACGTTACATCTGAATTGATTCCTACAGATGATGTAAATAACTTAGCACTACAATATTATGAGTTAAGTAATACTCCTGAATTTAGAAGTAAATATAATTTAACATCTAAGTTAGATGTAGAAGTTTCTATTGATGATATTATAAATCACATTAATACTGAATACAGTTTTAATGAAACTCAAGAAATTAAAGAAGGAGTAGAAGAATTATTTAATTCTAATCCTGAATTATCTTCTATTGGTACACAAGAACAATACTCTCAATACTTAGATACTATATTTCCTGATAGTAAAGTAAAAGATATTGTTTATCATGGTAGTGATAAGAAATTTGATGTTTTTAATAAACAACTTTCAGGAGTAAAAACAGGTTGGGGAAGTAAATTTCAAGGTATTCACTTTTTTAATAATAAAGATGCTGCACAAACTTATAAAAAATCTAGTGGAGATTATGAAGGTTTTTTACCTCTTTATCTTTATGTTAAAAAATATGCAAAAAATAATAAAAGTTTAACTGAAAAAGAATTTAATAATATTTTATTAGATAAAAATAAATTAGTTGAAGTATTAGAGGGTGCACATTATTTTAGTGCGATTGATATAAATACTATTACATATAATGATTATAAGAATTGGGCTAATATTTTTAATAAAGATAAAGAATTAGAAAATTATAATGATGAGAATTTAGATGAATTAACAAATAGTATAACAAATAAATATGCTAATAAAGAAGGTAATATTGTTCCAGCGTTATTAAATATTAAAAATCCTTTAGTAGAAGATGCTAAAGGAAAAAGATATGTACAAATAGTAGAAGAAGTTTATGATAAATTAAATGAAGAAAATGATGGAATAATAATAGATAACACATTAGATAGATTAAATGATGATATTGGATTTGAAGATAATATTCAAGTAGTATTTGAACCAGAACAAATTCATATAATAGGAAGTAATAATGATATAGAAGGATTTAAAGAGTTTGTTAGTAGTAATGTAATTCCTGAAGTAGAAACTGTTAGTGATTTTGGTGTTAATACTAAAATAGATATACCAGTTGTTGATAAACTATCTGATAATGATAAAAGAAATGAATTAGATATATTACTAAATGCTATAAATAAACTTAAAAGAGATAAAGTATATTCAGAGAAAACTATTAATACTATAACACAAATGATGCGTGATATAGGTTTTAATATGGGTAGCTTTGAAGAAATAATTGCCAAGTCTAAAAAACCATATTTTAAAAAAGAAAATGCTATAGTAGATATAACTGCTAAAATGATTCATATTAGTGAGGGTGGTTCTGTATCTGATTTACTAGAAGAAATTGGTCACGTTATATCTGCACAATTAGATGGAGCAGATTTTGAACAAGCATTAGAGTTAATTAAAAAAGACCCAAAGTACACTAATGAAATGCAGAAGTATATAGCAATATATCAATCTGAAGAAAAATATACTGGAGAAGATGCTATAAATAAAGCTGCAACAGAAGTACTAGGACAATTAATAGGAGAACAATTAGGTAATAAGTTAGAAGAAAATACAGATGAAACATTAGTAGGACTTATAAAAAGATTTATAAAGAGAGTATTAGGTGCATTTAAGAATCAATTTGACTTACATAAATATGTAGAACAATCTGTAGACTACTTTATTCAAACACCTAACAGACCATTTAAAAGAGAAACTCATTACTATTCATTAGATGTAAAAAGAAATGAACTTTCAGAAGTTATAGTAAATCTTAAAAAACAAAGAAGTAAAGTATTACAACTTAGAAGTAAATTTGATAATACAGATAATGGATTATTTGAAAGTGATAAAAGAAAAGTTATTCTTGATAAACAAATAACATTTCTTACACAAGAAATAATGAATAATAATACTGATAGGAATGTTATAGATTATTTAAATGAAGTATTAAATGATACAAATGAAATTGTAGGATGGTTATCAAAGTATAAAAAAGTATCTATATTAGATTATAAAGTTGATGTTAATGGAGAAGAAAAAGAATTTAAACAGTTTGTTAGTGACCCTAACTATCAAACAAATTTTAATATAGCTAATGTTTCTATTAGAGCTTTATCTGATGCTAGAGATTATGTTCATAACTATACATACGCTACTACTATACTAGATAACATTGTAAATAATAACGTAAGATTAACTGAAGGAGAAAAGTTAGCAATATCAACTTATATAACAAACGTAAAAAGTAGACTAACATTTATTAATAATGAAGTTGAGAATTTAGATAAACTTAAATCTCAAGAACTTATTGAAAGTCTTGTAACAGAAACAGGAGTTGCTTATGATTATAAAGATGTACCACAAAGTATTAAAAATACATTAGAAAATTATGAACAAGAAAAAGATATAAATGCAGCTGAAACATGGTTTGGTCCAATGGGAATGGTTAACTCTACACTAAGTAGATTAGTAGATGGAGTATTTAATCTTATTTATAATAATGCAAGAATTAAAACTATTGATTTCTCTAATACTTTTTTAAGTAAATTTAAGTCTTACATAGGTAGAGATATGTCATTTGTAGCAGAAAAGTATAATGGTAAAACAACTGGAGATTTTATAGATGAATATCATTGGGGACAATGGAATATAGCTAGAAAAACTAAACTAGAAGAATTAGCTAAAGATGATAAGTATAATTTTCCTAAAGATGCTTTTGATAGAGGTGAGGAGTTTGATAGTGTTAAAGTATATAATGATTATAAGAAAGACTTAAAAGCAAAACTTAAAGAACTACAAGAAGAATTAGATGCAGCTGGTAAATTAAGTATAAAATCACAAGCATTACAAGAGAGTGTTAAAAAGATTGAGGACTTAATTAAACACTATGATGCTAAATCTAAAATAATAGATGATTATCTTGAAGAAATAGGTAAATGGTATAGTGATAATACACAACCTAGACATAATGTTAATGAAATTATTGAACATTATAGAAAAATATTAAGTGCTGATGATTTTGCTATATGGTATGAAAGAAATGTTATAGTAAACTCTAAGAATGTAGTAATGTACTACAAAGGAGAACTTATACAACCATCAAGTGCTTGGAAGAATAAAGATTTTAATAAACTAAGTGCTGAACAAAAAAGAATTATATCAGAATTAAAAGCATATAAGAAAGAATTTGATGACATGGTAGGATTACCTAGTAATACATTAATGCCTCAAATGTATCAAAGTATGCTTAATAGTTTATATGATGGTAAGTTATCTAATATAGGAACAAACTTAGGAGGACAACTTAAAAGAGCATTTACTAGAACTTCAGATGATACTCAATTTGAACCAGACCAAGAAATGCGTCACTTTCAAGAAGATAATAGAATTGTAAGTTATATTGGTAGTAGATATACTAAGAGATTAAATAATCCTGAATATATTAGTACTGATATACTTGGCTCAATGATTGGTTATGCTCAAATGGCTTATGAGTTTAAAGAAAAGATGCAACGAATAGACCAATTTGAGTTAATAGCACAAAAGATGAAGAAAACTAAGTATGCTAATACTTCTAATAAACTTACATCAAATAGTCTTGAAAAACTTACTAATCATCTTGAAGTACACATGATGGGTAAAGAAGAAAAAGTTAGAGAGATTAATATTCCTGGAACAAATCTTAATATAAATGTAAATAAAGTTGTAGCTAAATTCAATAAATGGATATCACATACTAACTTAGCTCTTGGTTTTGTTACTCAAACAGCTAATATTATTACATCAAATATTAATGGTGTATTAGAAACTATATTAGGTCAACACGTTACTATTAAATCTAGTGGATTTGCTATGAAAGAATTTACTAGATTATTTACAAGCGAAACAATGAAAGAATTTGGTAAAACAATTAAGACTAATAAGTTAGATTTAATGTTAAGATACTTTGGTTTATCAGAAAGTGCTGATACTATGTTTAATGATTTGAATAAACATATAATGATGCGTAAACCATTAAGTACTGTAGCTTATGCTGGATATGAAATTGGTGCATATTATATTAATGGTATAGCATTATTATCTATACTTAGTAATAATAGATTCTATGATGGAAAATTATATACTGAACAAGCATTTAAAGACTTACAAAACAATGTATCATTTGATAGTTTACCATCAGCTTATGATTCTATAGTAATAAAGAATGGTAAGTTAGAATTAGTAGGATTAAAAGCATCTGAATTAAATCTACTAATCAATAAAGTTAGAGATTTATCTAAAAAGTTAGATGGTAAATTAACTAAAGAAGATTATGCTATGGCTCATACTAATATTATAGGTATGTCAGCATTAATGCACCGTAACTGGATGATTGATGGAGCATTTAGAAGATTAAAAGCTAAAGGATTAAACTTTAAAACTGGAGAAGTTGATGAAGGATATTGGGTTACAACTAGAGATTTAATAGGTAAGTTTTTATATAGTAAAGAAAAACTAAAAGTATTAGCTAATCTTCGTGCTAATTATAAAAATCTATCAAGAAGTCAACAACTAGGACTAAATAGAACACTATTAGACTTAGCATCTATTGGTGCAATGGTAGCTGTAGCTGCACTTATATTTAATGGTGGAGATGATGATGATGATGAAAGTTCTCAATTCTTAGCATATTTATCTAATCGTGTATTACTTGAAGTATCATCATTTTATAATCCATTTGAAATTCTATATGCTGTAACAGACCCTATTGTATCAGCTAGACAAATGGAAACTTTAATGCACTTAGGAAATGCTATTGATTTTGAAGAAATAGAAAGAGGTAAATGGGAAGGTTATACTAAATCTGAAAAGTATTGGTATAGTTTAATTCCTGGAGTTAAAGGTGCTATGCAAATACAAGACACTAAATCAAGTAATCAATTCTTAAAGAATAAACAGCTGAGTTGGCTATATTAAAAAAAAGAGGACTAACAATATGTTAGCCCTCTACAATACTCCCTCTCAGTTATTATTTACTCAAAATAGCTTACTAAACTTAGATTCATTGCATGAATAATGTGTAAATATATTCTTAATATTAGTCTTTCTAATTAGAAATACATCTCCAACATTAAACCAAGCTATACCATAAGGTTTAGTCTTAGGATATTCTTGAGTATCTGTTTGATATTTATATCCTAAACTAAACAACATTTCATGTAACTTATTAGATTCCTCTAATGTTTTTAATCTAGTTTTTCCCGATAGTATCATTAGTGATATTTAGCTAAATAAATAATTACAGCAATTAATATATTCCAACTAATAAAGTTAGCTATGTATAGCCAACGTAGTATATTAAAATACTTGTTCGAATCTTTCATCAAATATACAATTTAGTTTTTACTTATACAAACTATGAGTATCAATATTAGTATAAATTCTAACCATATTGCGTAACTCATTACCTAACTTCTCAGCCATATCAGCTCTAGCATTAATATCTATATTCTCATCTTCTTGTAGTTTCCACATCTTATCTAGCATAGCTGACATAAATATCTTAATAGCTGCTCTAAATCCTTTATCAGTATATTCTGGAGGTCTAGCTACATTAGCTTCAAACTCTAAAAGAGCTGATTCTATTTCATGTAATACACCACTTAGTTTTTCACCTATCATTGTTCATCGAATATAGTGTTAACAATATGACTTCCAGTAGTTATTACATTAACTAAACCTTCATCTATACTAACATAAATCTTCCTTTTTTTAGCTCGTTTTCTAACTTTATTACTTACTATAAATTTTCTTTTAGTAAGATAACATTCCATTATAAACTTGCTATAAGGTTGAAATTCATCATTGTTTTTCTCAATAGCTTCTACTTGATTCTCATTGAGATATACCATTATTCTTTTCTTCATGATTAAATGTATTGTTCAGCTAATTGCCATAGCTTAGTATTAATATCATTGTCATTAACAAAGTTATTAATAGGTCTACTATGTCTTTTACTTGGTAATTGAATACCACCTCTAATGATTTTTTCTTGTACTACATTAAATACTGTCCATAAATCATCAGAATAATCTTCAATTCTCGATGGTTTAACTACATCATTTATATTAATACCTACAGCATTAATAAATCTAATTTGTAGAGCATTGTAAGTAAAGTTATCAATCTCATCATTAGTTAGTATTTTATTCCTCATTCTATCAATATTATTCATAATGATAGGAATTTTCTCATAGAATGAATTAACAATAGTATCAGTAGTTGAATCACCTAAATCTATATGTTTAATAGATAAAGATTGAGTAATGCTAGTAGGTACAACTAATCCATTAGAACATACTAATCTGTATATTCCAGTATCCATAGTCATTTTCTTAATACCATTATGTGAATTAGTAAATATTAATTGTGGTAGTAAATCTCCAACAGTAGCAATATCTTTATTTCTTAATATTACTTGATGTGGAGCATACTCTGATTTACTAACTTGTCTAGCTGAATGAATAAACCAATCAGCATCAATAAACTTCTGTAAATAATACTCTGAATCAGCAAATGAATATCTATTAGATACTTTTGGTGATGGAGTTTTAGTAAAAATAGCTGGTACTCTTTGTCTTAAAGAGTCTAGTGAAATACTCATAAGTTATAAGCTGTTAATGAGGTTGTAAATAAATTTGTTTCTTTAACTTGTCGCAACATCTCTTGTACTACATCTCTAGTTTCTTTCTGTGCATTAGGTTTTAGTCTTTGATTACACAATCTTATTAGTGCATAAAGACTTCCAGTCCATATCATAGTAGTATTAAGATTAAGTGGTAGAATAGTTCTAGCTTGTTCTTTACTTACTCCTAATTCAATTAACTTTTGATAAGCTATTTTAGCACAATCTACTACGTCGTCTTGGATAAAATTAGCTATTGCGTTACTTTTTTCATCTAAATCTTCACCACTACCTTGTTTACTTGATGTACTTTGTTTTCTCCAAGTATCAATAGTAGTATAAGTATCACTAAAATCTACATATCTTCCAGAAACTGAATTGTAATCTACTCCCACGGCAGTCTTAATTATTTGCCTCTCCACGTAAATCGGCATCTCTAATCTAAACTGTACTTTAGGATGTGCAAATGGAGACCAATGTTTGTGTTTAGCTAAATAGTAAATTAACTTATCATTTTCTTCAAGTGTAAACATTGCAGCAATCTTTTTATAACTTACTCTTGCAACATTGCAAACCATGTTATCATTGCCAAATGTATCTAATAATTCTACTTTCATTAATACCACTTTTTAATTAAGTCATAAATAAAGTAGATAGCAAACATTAATGTTACTAATCCTCCAATAGTTACAAAGATACTTGCAGCATCTTTAATTAGTTTTTGTTTTTCTCTTTCAGTCATCATAATTATTTGTTTTAAAATTCTGCTGTAAAATAACAGTCACCTTTACGTTTAATACAATCTCTAATCTTTCTACCTAATACTAAGTCAGCATAATCAGCCATTAAATCATCACTTATCAATTCCACCATAGCTTTATGTTCAGGTTTATCTACTACATTAATATCATAGAAATCATCTAGTAACTCTAACTTATCTCCTAACTTTCTTTCAATAAGTTTAATCTCTTTCTCACATTCTTCTAAGTTATCTTCATCAAAATAATACTCAAGATATTCTGGTGGATGTCCTATATAACCAAATCTATTAGCTGCATTAGAACTTTGTAATCCAAACCAAAATCTACCTTCGATGTCTCCATCATAATTTCTACCCATGTTTTTTTGTTTTTAATAATTATTTAAGATATTTTTCTTGATTCTTTGTAACTCCAAGAGAACCATCATTAAAACCTTCTAAATAAGCAGTACTTATTTCTTCTTCATACATTTCAGTTGCTGTTTCAATTATAATATTCAATACATCATAATCATCTATTTTACATAAATTCTTTATATTTCTGTATAAATATCCTATTGAGTTTCGTTTTTCTTCTGTGTTTTCCATGTTAGTTATTTAAGATTAAAAAATTAGCAAGAGTAGGATTCGATACCTACAACTTTTTAGGAAACCTTTTTATAATCAATTACGATGTCCTTGTGTTTAACTTTCACCACCTTGCTATTTTGCTGTCTAATTCCAAGCTGTCAATTTATCCTCTGACGCAGTCAAGTGTGAAAGAAATGCTTAATTAAATAAGAACTTCACTTAACTCCGAGGTCTGCAAATATCTTCATATTGTTCAATGATTAAATCACAATGATTTATCATATCCAATACTTCATTAGAATAATCAGTTTTATCATAAAACTCATAGAATACAACATGTCTAATTCCAGATGCTAATATAAGTTTTAAACAGTTATTACATGGTTGTAATGATGTGTACATAGTACAATTATTTACTGCTATTCCATGTTTAGCTGCCATCATTAGTGCATTTTGTTCAGCATGAATTTCATGTAATAATGACCATCTATAATGTTCATCTTTATCAAAGATTTCACCATCAAATATATCATTACAATTATGATAACCTGATATAGTACCATTATATCCAGTAGATATTATTCTACCATCTCTTACAATGATAGCTCCTACTTTCTTAGATACACACTTAGATTCTTGACCTAGTCTTATAGCTGTATCAATAAAGAATTTATGTTTCATTCTATTGCTCTTAAGTGTTTTATAATATCAAGATAATCACTATCTTTTACAATATGTACATGAACGATAGCCATTTTAATAGCTAACTCTTTAATCACTACAACTTCAAATAATTCATCCATGACTACAAGATGTGTATAAAACTCTAAGAATATGTTATTAGCTTTATCTTCAGATGTCATACTTATGATTTATAGCGAAATAGTAAATAATTTCATCATCATCAACATCATCTGGTTCATCTTCTAACCATTCTAATGATTCTACATAAGGTTTATCATCACGATTAGTTACTACATGAATTACAAACTGATATTGAGTTTTTCCTTGTTTCCATGTACCTAGATAATCATGTTTAACACAATCAGCAACTTTGTCAATACTTAATCCTTCCATGTTTATTTGTTTTAAAATATATAACGAATATCGCACCAATCAATCATACTACTATGTAGTTCTTTAAATTGATTAATCCATTTAGTTTTGTTCTTAACTTTATATCTAATGTTTAAGTCTCCAGACTGACTAATCTTATCTTCTTGTACTTCAGGATTCCATAACATATCTTCACCTGGAATATTATTCTTTACATTATACTCATGTTTCTGTTTATTATGTGTAAGAAATATAACTTCACAAGAGATATTAGACTTATAGTCATCATTAATAAGTTTGTTAACTTGATTAAATAATATCTTATAATCATGTAGCCATGTATCAGTAACTACTACAGGACTAAAGTTAAGATGTACATCATAACCAGCTTCAATAAACTTATTTACAGCTGTAATTCTATCTTTTATACTTGAAGTATTTGGTTCTAGTATAGAACTATACTTCTGTGGCATAAGACTAAATCTTATTCTAACTTTTCTTTCAGGATTAAATGATAACAGTTTGTTATTTACATACTTAGTAGCAAAAGTACCCATAGCTTTATCATGATTCTTAAAGAATGTAAATATAGATTCCCAGTCATAGAATTTAGCATGGAGTGGTAAGTCGTCATTATAAGCTATGTCGTAAGATATATACTTATCATGTGTTTGATTAGGTTTATCAACTGTAGCAAACATACTATGATTATTAATAGCTGTAAGTATATCAAATGTATTAGTAGCAACCATTAATCCAGTAGGTTTATGTCTTTTAAGTGTACAGTAACTACAGTTAGCCATACATCCGAAACCAAATGCTGGAGCCATGAAATCTGCTGACCTACCATTATCTCTAATCAACATAGATTTTCTTTGGGAATAGGTAATCAATGATTCCATTTAGTTTAAAGAATATTATAGTGTAAAATATATCTCCTAGAAATTGATTTCTAAGAAATGGAAGTCCTGCAATGTATGATGCTGATAGACTATTATAGTATGAAGCACAAAATGCGTTAGTAATAAGAAAGAATATTATAGAGAAAGATATACTGTTTAATAGTAATACCTGTACAGTATTATCTACAACAGTATATCTCGCTATAATAGTCAATATTACTATTGTTAGATACACATACCAAGTGAATGTACCACTAATGAAGTAATCACTAATTAACATTCCTAATATACTAATCATCAAAGACTTAATAAAGTCATGCTGAGTATTATACAATATCAATCCAATTAATGGAGTGAAATTATATGGATGTGGTAGTAATCTTCCGAGTACTAATATTAATATTGACAATGCTATTTTCATTATCTAAATGTTTTTGGAAATGTAATAGGATATTTTTTAGCTACACAAACAACATCACCAAGATTATAACTTGCTCCATCATTTGAAACCCATTCTTTAGTATCAGGAATCCAAGTGTAAGGATTATCTAGAACTTCATGTACTACTAATACATTATTAATAGTCTTTTTAATCCCTACAAAATACTCATCTAATTCTGTTGTTTCAGGATTAAATAACTTCCAATGTAAAGGTAGATAATATTTTTCTTCATTTCCCATGTTTAGGTATGTTTTTATTGTTTTGTAATCAAAATCTTC
>Ga0315903_10004232_pt1 | contig 19315 bp, 18 predicted proteins | sample LakEriMetagenome_7_FD_203524 | JGI IMG/M metagenome (GOLD analysis project Ga0315903, IMG submission 203524) | Freshwater fungal communities from buoy surface, Lake Erie, Ohio, United States - Buoy 2 MA119 | ecosystem: Environmental > Aquatic > Freshwater > Lake | place: USA: Lake Erie, Ohio...
TGGAAGGATTCCTGCTTCTGGTAGAACACCGTCTTCGTATGTGAAGAGCGCTGCTGCACCAACGATGATATTATTGCTAGTACCACGTGTATATGCCATGTATTTCACCTCTTTATTTGTCTAGAATTAAAAGGCGTGTTTCCTCGTTAACAATTATACAGCCTTTTTATGAGTTTACTGAGTCGATTATGTCTTGCATTTGATGGTAGTCGTAGTCGATAATTATCTTATTCCCCGCATAGGTTCGGGCTGTTCCGAAGTCGACTATATCTCGTGCCTCTTCTAACTGGTATATCTTGAAGTTGTGGAAGTAGAATTTGCACTCCATGCCGTCAAAAGTCTTGCCCTTAGTCCAAGCATTGAGTTCTTGAGCACTTTCATCTCCACGATCTAGAAGCCTTAAAACAGATTCTTGTATTTTAAGCATTTTAATTGTTGGCTGACTTGCCTGTGCATAAAAATAATATAGTACCTGTTCGCATTTAATGTGTGGGAAAGGACCCCTACGCATTCTAAACATTCTGTCATAAACACAAAATGCTCCGCCTCCGTCTGGAAATGTTTCTGTTAACTGATCTATTGTTGATGGTGATGTGGGGAAAAATGGAACAGGCTCTCCATCTAATAAACCTGTCAACTTTTCTTGTAGGTATTTATTAATCCATAACACTGGTGTATTTAATACTGATGTTGATTCTGTCATTTAATTGCCCCCGCACTTGCTACCCATTGATATCCAGCCTTAAGTCCTACAGATCTACCGCCACGCTTTCCTGCATTTAGATTTTTTGCATAAACCTTTGGATACTTGAAGTGTTGAGCAAGACCACTTGACTCTAAAAATGATTGTCTAAAATAAACTCCAAAGAAATTAGAAATAACATTTTTAAATTGTCCCTCTGTTTGTCCTCCAGGATTTTCAACCTTAACTTCTCTTGAAGTAAATATTTCTTCTCCGTTTATCTCAAACCTTAATGCCTGTGCCCTTGTTGGTTTAATTGTTACACCAATACCATTTTCCATAACTTCTGCTTTGTTATAAAATGGAACATTAGATCCATTCTTAATTGATGTAGACTGTTTTAATGATGACCTAAATGTTAAACCAAGATTACTAACTGTAAAGTCAATATCAAATAATCTTGCTTCTGGACTTCCAGTTCTATGCCACTCGTATACGTGATGAAGTAGTTCTGGAGATACTCTTGCATTTGCATCTATAAACTGACCTGCTAATTCTGATATCTGTGGTCCTAGTGCTGCATACATAGCCTTCTTGCCACGACCAATGCCATCAATGAAACCAGTGGAGTAGTTTATTATGTTATTCATTTCTTTCTGAAACTGTCTGCTATTAAAATGTATCTTTAACATTAAACATCTACCGCCTGATTTTCAGACCTGCGAATAATTAATTTATAGTATTCTACATTGCCAAACGGACCAGCAAATGGGTCCTGCGTTGCTATTTCAAATATTGTAGATTTGCCTGCACGTGGGCCTGATGTTTCTGTGTATATCTCATTGCAATTTTTATCACGAATGTTTGTGATAATAACATTAGTAATTGAGTTACGAGCCTCTAAACTTGAAATCCTAATATCAGTTTTAGCACGTCCGAGTAGTATTTTGTCCTGTGTAATATTTACATTTGGAACAACTTCTTCTTTAAATGCTGTGCCTGCTGGAGCAAAAGAACATGCAATTGTTCTATCTAATATCCAAGTCTTTTTAACTTCGCCATAGACACCCTGCTCAACTATTGGATGATAAACATCTGCTTGCATTGGAAATGCGAAGTCTGGAGTTTCGCATATTACCATTATAGAACCCCGACGAACTCAATCGGTTTACGATACTTATCTAATATCTTATCGACTAATAAATTTCCAGTGCCGTCAAATACAGCCTTATCAAATTGAATTCTAAATTGGTCTGTGTTATATGAACCAATATATCTCTTGTAATAATCTAACTTGCCACAATCAATGTCGTGTATTAGTAACTCTGTTGCTCTTACTATATCTGATGGAACCTTATGATATCCAACCTCTAGTTCGATCTTATAATCCCAACCTCTTGGAAAACCTCTTTCTGAAAAAAGAAAATCTAAATAATCTGTAGGTGATCCAGGATAGAAGATTGGGTTTGACTCGTTTCGATTAATTAAATCTGGATATTTTGTTGTAACTGCAGATCCATCTGAAGTTATCTCAAACACAAAAGTGGAGTTTTCTACATCATCTGCGTCGTAAACTAAAACATTGTTTTCATAAACCTTTAAAATCTTTTTTGCATTTACCCAAATAGGAATATAATCTAATCCCAAACCAGTTGTCTCAATTGTCTTTTTTCTAAAATAGAAATCTACATCACAAACCGAGTCTATTATTGCTCTTGCTAATTCTTCGTTCTTTCTATATGCTTGTACTTCTGTAGCAGTTGATCCATTGTCATTTGGGTTTGAGTATGGTCTTACTACATCTACATATGTATCTTCTCCGCCTACCGTGATTTTATACTGACCGTCATATTTTGAAGATAGTGGTATTGTTATTTTATTTGAAGCATCTGAAGTTGCTATGCCAACTACCTCTGAAGAGTCCGCCATATCAATAATTGTATAGTTATATACCGTAGACGCTGATTCAACATCAAGCGTTACACTTAAATTGTATGGCGGAACTCTCAGAATCTCCATTTAGTTGCCAAACTCCTTGGCTACTTCTTCTGGTGTAGCAAGTCTAACATGGCTACGTGTTAACCACTTTTCAGACTGCTCTGGTGTAACGATGTTATACCCACGATATACCTTGCCAACTCCACCCCAACTTACGTTCTTGGTAGAGTAAATTGCTACTGTCTTGTTTGACTTCTTTGGAGAAGCATCAGCAGCCTTTTTGGTTGGACGTGGTGTTTCTGTAACACCGATAACGCCATTGTCTATTGATCCTACAGCCTGAACTGTATCACTTGAAGATGCGCTAAGATCTGCTGTTGTAATAGCATCAGAAGACTCTGGTACTTCAGAAACTGATGCCTCAACATTATTTTCTTGAGCAACCGCTTCAACATTAGTTGATGGCTGATTGTTTTCTAACTTGTATTTTTCCCAAGCATTTAATTCTTGGGGCTGTTCTGTATTATTGTTTTCTTCCATTATTTACCTCCTTGTGACTATTATAACAGAATAATAAAAAGTTAAGAGGGGGAGGAGAATTAACCCCTTCCCCCTCTCAAAGGTTACTGCTTACAGATTATGCTTCTGCTGCAGCGTCTGCCCATGCGATTGCATCTTCTTCTTCCCATTGAATACCGAAGCGAACGAATACAGTATATTCAATTGTATCCTTCTTTGCAACATATTCACGGTTTACGATGATATCACGCTGGAAGCCCCAAACACGGTTCTGTGGGAATGTCAAGTCGACATAATCCGCAGGGTAGTAAGGAACTTCTTGGACATCGATACCTAGAACACGAGTTGTACGTGCTCCACCGAATGTCTGACCAGCACCGTCTAAGTAAGACTGTGTGTTGGCTGATGTATTACCATTCTTGCCAAGTGCTTCGGCGATTGCATCTGAAAGAGTACCGTTGTTCTTAACGATACCTGCGAATGCATCTGTACCTGCATAGAACTTAAGATTATTCTTAAGTGCACGGTACTTGCGTGGCATAGCGAGAATGATGTCCTGCATTACTGCAGGTGTCCAAGCATTGTCAGCAACAGTGACTGCTGCTTCATGCGAGTCTCCATTATCCTTGTGCTTCTTGATGAAGCCAGGCATAATAGAAAGGAATGGTGCTGTTGCACCATCACCGTTGATAGCAAGATCTTCAATGTCATTTGCGAATGCATTTGTCATCAAGCGAACAAGATGATCTTCTAATGCACCACCCTCGACATTGTCTTCTAGTGCTTCAGCAGATACTTCCCAATCTAGACGAATCTTCTTGGTTGTAAGTTCTACCTTTGAGAATGTAGCACCAGTGTTTGTATAGTTTCCAACTGCTTGAGCAGCAGCACGAATTACACGCTCACCGACGTTGATCTTCTCTAATTCCATGGTGTTTGCTCTCATCGTCACACGACGACCATCTTGAGCGAGAACTGTAGCATCCCAAACGTAGTCAATAAAACGACGTGCCTGTTCAGGGCGTAGGATTCCGCTTGCAGCATCACCCGAAGGGTTTACGGCATTAGGACCAGTGGTAACACCAAGGTTAGCGTTAGGAATATTTCCTAGTGCGCCACCATCAGTATAATTGCCAGGGATGTTTGATCCTGCTTCAGAACCTGATGCAAATGCACCTTGTCCTTGATATAAACCTGGTGTTGTTCCACCGAGTTCGCCTGATTCTCCTGGCTGGTTTTTCTTAATTTCTTCCGACATATTGTCACCTCCTAAGTGATTCTGCTTATTAATTACTAAATAAGTCGGCTGTTTTGAGGAAACGTCCGCCCCATAGGGATTTTTCAACCATTTCTGGTTGATTCTGTATGATCTCGCCTAGATCGCCAGACTTTCGGAAAGCAGTGTCTGCTTCTACTGCGTCTACTCTCTTTCCAAACTTATCAACATGTTCAACTGTTGCAGCAATGTCTTTGGCGACTGCATCAAGTGAACTTTTTACTGCTGCTGTATCGACCTTTGTAGACTTAAGCATTTCTACTTCTGCCTGCAAAGACTTTACAGTTTCAACTAAATCGCTAAAGGCTGATGTAATTGTATTCTTGATTTCTGCAACTGCTTCAACAATTGCTTCATCTGACTTAGATACTTCTGCTGCAACTTCTGCTGCTGGTGCTTCAACTGATTCCTCAGCCTTTGCAACTTCTTCTGCTGGAGTCTCTTCAGACTTTTCAACAGTGTCTTCTGCTACTGCAACCTCTTCAGATTTTTCAGTAACTTCTGCAACAGGAGTTTCAACTACGGCATCTGCCTCTGGAGCGATTTCTTCTGACTTAGCAACTTCGGTTTCTTCAACCTTTGTCTTTTTTGCCATAGGATTATCCTCCTTCTTAATCTTAGCATCAATGCCTTTAGCACTATCTACTAAGAATTTGACTATATCCATTTTTTCATTATCCGTTTTTTCAACGAACCCTATATTCTTCATTTCATTTCCGTTAACTGGACTTGTTACGGATTCTTCTTCTGACACCATAACTAAGCCAGACTCTTCATCATAAAAAACATTTTCTAATGCAACGTCTTGTCCTTTAACAACATCTACTCCATCTACCTTTTCAACCTGCATAATGTTTGCAAATTGATTTGCTGGAGAGTCAACTAATGATAACTCAACAAGATCATAATCTTTAATAATTCTAATTGTGGTATCTGACTTCTCATCATAACCGTCATCCCACTTATTCATACGACCACCAATAGAGAATCCTGTCAGTGTGCCGTCCAAAACTTTTTCCCATGTATCTTGTGCACCCTTTGAAACATATGCTGATACAAAAACTCCAGAATAAAACTTTTTAGTTTCTGGATCAAAATATCTATCTTCTTTAAAGTTAACCATTTTACCAACAGCAAGTGGCTGATGCATTTCACGAATGTTGCCACGGAATTTTGAAAATGCTTTCATTGATGCTTCTGCTGTAACAATGTCACCTTGCTTATCAATGTTATCAAGCGATGCAAAACCAGAGACGATACGTCTCTCCTTATCAACCTTCGCAAATGGAAGGGAAAGTCTTACTGAGTCGCCAGTGGTGTCCCAATGGGCTTTAGATATAGTCATACTAGAATATATTATAGAGCCTTTTTTTATGATATCTCAATTACTGAGATGATCTTCCCTCACCCTTTGGATTTCTTCCACTAATTGTGGCTGACCCATCAGATTGGTTATTTGTTCTTTCTGAATCCCGTGCTCTGTCAGCATTGTCGTTTGCTGCTTGCTCTGGTTTAGGATTGAACGGCTCGTCCCCTCCTTCCCTTTGAGGAAGTCCTAGTGCAGATCTTGCTTCGTTTGGAAGCATTACCTGAGTCTTTACATATCTTTCTAAAATCTGAGACTGAGCAATTTCGTCTGTAAGAGTTAGTTCCTTAAACTTAAGAACTAAAACATCAGTCTTTTCTTTAATTATTTTGTTAATTATTTTTTCAATTTCTCTTTGGGCTGGTCTGGCTACTTGCTCCTTAAATGTACGGTCTTGAGCAAGGGCTGCTGCAATGGATCCTGCATCGCCACCACCTATTTTTGATAGTGGAACTTGGTGTGCAATTAAAACATCGTCACGATTTTGCTTACGATACCTTTCAAAAGAACCCTCTTGGACACCATTCTCAATTGGCTCCATCTTAAATTCAACCTTGTTGGTATCTGTATCTCCTGGAAGAGGTATATAAAGAGTTCTATGTGACTGACCCTTTAAACTTGTTTGCAGGAATCTAAACATTTTGTCTTCGGCATCTGCTGAAAGTCGAGCACCCTTTAGGGTCACAACATAACGAGGGACAGCCTTATTGCTAAAGTAGTCGATGTTATATTGTGACGCTAACTGGTCTCCATGGAGCGAGTTTATTGCCGACATTATATCTGGTACACCATAAAAAGTATTTAAAGGCGAGTACTGTTTAAAGTGTATTATTTCATTTGGTCTTGGATCCGATGCAACTGGATTCGGATTTTTTGCACCAAAATTTCTAAAATAGACAACCTTGTTTCCGATTATCTGAACATAGCCATCTCGCAATCTACGAACACGCATTGTAGTTGCTGGTATATGACCTACATATCCAATCTCTCCACGAGTAGTTCTTCCAATTTCAAGATACCCGTTTCCGATTGCTTGCACATCTGTATAAACCTTCATCATTGTTGTTGTAAAAGAATCATCATCATTCAATGACTCTAGCCATTCGTGCATCTCAATCTTTGCACGTTCAATTCTATTTCTTGCTCTTGACACTTGGTCTGTATCTTTGTTTGACTCTAAACGAAGCATTGTGCTTGGTGCAACTTCAAAGTCATAACCTAAACCAACAATGTTTTCTACTTTAGCATCAATTGCAGCATGGTTAGCAAATGATGTGTCGTAATAGTTTGCAAGTTCATAAACATTCCATGGTGGTGTGATTACATCAAATAGTCCATAGCCGTTTCTGTATACCGTTCCAGGGTTAATTTCTTTTGACTTTGCATCTCCAAGTCCGTGTTGCTCTGCTCTTGCACTATCAATATAACCTTGTCCTGGATCGTTTGCTGACTTCTCCATAAAACGTGATGTTCTTCTTTTAAAGTTATTATCCAAACCAGAATATGATTTTAATTCTGTCCATGTCTTGTTGAATGGGTCTGCTGTTTTAAAAGAGTCTGCTGGCTCTATAAGATTATCAATGCTCGCCCTAAGAATGTATTCTTGATCGTCTGACATTATTCTTCGTCTCCATACTTTGCAATAGTGTCTTTTGCTGCCTGTACTGCTCCAAGGTCATTTAGGTTAGGAATTAATCCAGCCTTCATTCTATCTACTTGTTCGCTGTACTCTTCATCAGTAACTCTTCCCATACCCGCAAAAAAATATGGCTCCCCGTCTGGCTCTCCATAATATGCTGCTGCTTGCTTTAATTCTGCAATTCGTGCTAGATCACCTTTTATTGATGGAATGTTTAATATGTTTCCATTTCCATCAGTAAACCACTTGCCGTTCGACTTTTTCCAAACATAGATACCCCAATCATATTGCTTATCGATTAGTGTGACCTTGGTTTCGCCTATCTGGCCAGGCATTCTTGGCTTGCCTTTTTTGTCAAAAAGTGGCTGATCTTTGTGTTTCATAACCACCAGTATACCACATCATACTGCAGATGACGTAGACTGTTGCCACAAAACGTTTTGGTATATGTTGTACTCGCATTGGCCAATACCAAAAACCTTGTCTGTGCCAGTTATTATTTTATTTGTTCCAACGTAACTCTTATATACATCTTCTGGGTCTACCCCGTAATAACTAATTGAGGACTGCACCAGAACACCATTCCATAGGAAAAAATCTGGTACCCAGTATTCCCAATCTAGAGTTAGCGGACCAGATCTCTTTACTTGGAACCAAGGTCGTTTAGAAACCTTTTGAACTTCTTGGAGGTTGGTAGATTGATAATAAGATATATTATTAAACAATAATGGCCCATTTAGTTTGATAGATCCAAACACTCCAGAAATATCAAGTAGGTTAGAGAAAGAAATACCTAAGAAAGCCCACTGCTTAATTGTTAGTACTGGATCCTTAACAACTTTACCATTTAGATAAAATGCTATTCCATTTTCTATTCTTCCAGTTAGTGCATTGACTCCATAGATCTTTCCTCTTTGTCCAGTCTGATCATTGGCAACTATGTAAAATCTAATGTATGAGTTTTTTGCTTCAATTTCAAATATTTGTTGTGGCGCATATGGGAAGTAGTCTTCGTCAAATCTAACTGCAAGTTGCATAGCCATAATCTTATCGAAGTTAGTAGTTTGATTTTCATTTATTGGAATTAATAAACCTCTATTGATTAAAGGATCTTGCTTACCTCTAACCTGAATACCGCTTGTTCTTGTCATATATAAATATGGTGATGTATTTTTATAAATACTGTAAGGGTTTTTGCCTTTGTAATTATAATAAATACCAGACTTTTTATATGGGTACATTTTTACATAAGGGCTTGTTCCTATAGGATTACTGTTATTGTTAAATGCCTGGGAGCAATATTCTAATTTCTTTAATTTAACTTTGTTTCTTAAAATATTCTTTACCTTAAATTCTAAGTGCGTAACCAAAGAAAGTTCATTAAAGTCTACATTAGACGGAGGATAAATAATCATATTGTCTATGACTTCGTATTTACTGCTTATCCAGTTGTTTCCTGGTTCTACAGTTCCTTCTTTTGCTGCTGGCTCAATATGCGTAAAGAAAGAATTACTTTGAGTTGCTCCTGCTTTAGTATATTGAAAACTTACAAAAGACCTTACAAGAGATTCACTGGTGTCATACTTATATGTTCTAGTTACATTATATTGCAAATCTTCATAATCTCTATATCCAGTAAACAGAAAATTATCTAAAGAATCGTATGTTCTTTTTTTAGGATAATTAAACTTATTGTAAAGTTCTGCATAACTCCATTCAGTTGGATCTGTTTCTATTTCAAAAAACTTAGACGGGGCTGGATAGTTTATGTTAAACTGTAAGAAGTCTAAGTCATATACTCTGTCTCCCTCTGCATCATCAACAAATTGTGCATAATATGTTAATGGTTGATAATCTTCCCAATATCCAACTGTATCTATATCAAGTTGATACTCATCAAAATATCTTGACGCAACTAATGTATAACTCGCAGTATGATCTAATATCTTATCAAAAAGCATTAATCCAGGAGTTCCGCCATCAAGTATGTAGTCCCAAAGTTGCTGATTGTATAACCCTCCATCTAAAGTAATGGAGTGAATATAATCTTCAATTGTATTGTAGTCTGCTGGAAGGCCGTCTGCTCCGAATGCTGGTGCAATCAAAGAATGATTTCTAGCATTTGAAAGTCCAACCTTATAAATATTTCCATCAAACCAAGAAGCAAAATTTTCATCATTTCCAATGTAAAGTTTACACTGTGAAATATTTCCAAGTATTGCTGCTACTTCTCCTCCATACCACTTAATTAAATTTTCAATATGGAATCCAGCATAAAACTTTTCGCCAGTTATTATTTCTATATTTTCATGTTCAATTTCTATAGGTGGATTATCTCCAAACTTGACAACATATGTAATCTTTTTTGCATCTTGATAAAGATATATATGGAAGTAGTTTTGATTAGGGTCTATAACTTTAAACAAAGTCATAGGTTGTTCAACACCATTGATATATCTTGGAGATCCAGTTTTCTTAAAAACACCGTAGATGCTCTTAACCTCTTGTGCCAAGAAATTTAAATTATTAAAATATAGTTGTGCACAATAATCAGAATTAGGTCTTACCTTAAAATACTCATCCCCTAATTCAGATGGCAATTGAGAGTTTATGGATAGCCAGTTGTTGTAATATAAACTACTATTTACTCCTTGATAATTAATTAAAAATTCTGGAAGACTGTAGTCTGGCGTAGAAAGCATATTGTTTTCAGAATTTAAATTATCATTTATTCCCTGGTTCCAATTGCCGATATCTGGATAAGAATAATTATTTGAATAATCAGCAAATGCATAGTCAATAAGCAGAGACTGTCCACTATATGCGGTATTTATATTATCTGGTGCTTGAACTCCCTGGCCAAAAACAAGCCTTCTTTTTGCTACAATATTAGAAACTTTATATGGATATATTCCTACACAATCTACCTCTATTGGAGATACGTCTTCATATGACCAGAAACCAAGCCATTCTTTTGTAGAGTTAAACTCTAAATCAGCAGTCTTATACGATAAAGATAATACTTCTTCTCCATTTATGTAAAGTTTTGAAGAGTTGTCTAAATACAAAATATGAACAAGCATTGGTCTTGTCCATTCTCCAATGTAATGTGACGCAGACTTGTTTCCTATCTTTAAAACTAAAAATGGACCGTCTACATACAAGCCACTATCGTTTACTAAACTTCCAAATATTTTTTTAGGCTCTGTAGCATTACAATTTATTCTTAGCCACATTTCAACTGTATATGTTCTATACTTTCCATTATCATTTAAAAATCCTTCAGATGGAAGAATTAAAGATGGTTTACCGTCGTTTGGAGTTATGACTGTGCAGTTTGCTGTACCGTAAACCATTGGTGCTCCAACATTTTTAGCAACAAGAGAGTTTTTCTTAATCAAGTAGTACCCAGTGTTTTCCTCTAAGCCATATGATCTTGCTGGATATCCATACTCAGTTTCATTAAATATTCCAGTAGGTATTTGTACTGGAGTAATTCCTAAAGATGTTGATGCAAACTCTTCTGACCATTGCCCAAGTGTTAAGCCATTTACTAAGACTGTGTTTTCTTCAGAATCAGAATATCCTCCAAGGAAGTTTGCTTTAAATACTAATCTCATTTCACCGCTAATATTTGGTACAGTAAAGGAATTAGAAAGAAACATCCACTTTTCCATTATTGTCGTATTAAATATTTTTGTCTTTTTTACCCAATCACCTAATGGGACATCGTAATATTCGTAACCAATTTCATAACCTGTTATATAAGCGCTAGTTGAATATACCCATACGCCTATAGAAAAAGTTCCTAAGTCTTTATTTATATCAGAGAAGTCTAAGATGCTTGAACTAACACATGAAAACGAACCACTATCAGATGATATTACGTTTCCAGATATTTTAGTTACACTAGAGTTTGTAAATGGTTCTCCAATTACACCCAATGCCTCTTGAACGGAGCATCCTTCTGTAGCCCAACTATAAATGTTTCTATCAGCATCAGATATTAGTGATAAATAATCAGCGCTATCATCTAACGACCAAAGGGCGATTGGATGTTCTGCGAAGGCTTTTTCTGCATAGAGATTAGATTGGATAGACATTATGAGTCTATTTTATCATACTACGAGATTTTTATTTCGCAAGCATCTGTAGTACAGTACATTTCGCCCTGTGCCTCCAGATTTTCTACTCCGTCATAAATAGCAGACCAATCAATCTTTTTGATCTCTCCAATATAACTGTCATACTCTTCTTTAGTTATTTGTGTGTATGGCTGCTGCGGATATGTGTGATTTCCCATAGGCAAGAATGAAACAGCCTTTAGTTGTCCTTCGTACATATGTAAGGCAGGCGCTACATGCTTTGATTCAGTTTCTTTGTCAAATGAAAGCGTTACGGAAACGCCATTGTCTGACCAGTATTTCTGAGCAGTAGCAGCAAGCGCAATCTTCTCAAATAATGTAACATCCTTTTCAGATCTTGGATGTCCAGAGTGAACTGGGAAATAAACGACAGTTGTATTCGCAGATACAAGGTCAGCCTCCATCTTATATCCAGCAGCCTTGAACAAGTGAATCATTGGGTCGGTATTCCCAAAACGAATTGCTCTCAAGAAATAGTCTCCGCCTGGTGCCCAGTGCACTCCTGGAGTTGCGCCAGAAAGAATTGATACAGACCCTGATGGCTTAACAGTTGTGACTCTAATGGACTCACGAACGCATAGCCATTCAGAATAAGAATGATCATATTTACGAATAGTGTTGTAACCTTCGTCCATCCATTCACGCACAACAGGTAAGCCAAATTTGTCTGAGAATGATGCTATGCCTGTAAGTGATGTACCAATACGACGATTACGTTGCATAATTCCATTTGTCTGTTGCCAGTGTGTAGGAATCAATGTTACAGTCTTGCCATAGAGGTAGGCAAACTTAAGGGTGCGTAGAAAGTCTTCCTTAGATTCATGACGATTTAAATGTACCTCGACCAAGGTGCATAGTTCGTATGATTCCAATGGCTGCTCTGCACAAGGATTGAATCCCATTACACGGTAATCTTTACCATCTGGTGCATCCTTAAGTCTGCCATAGTTTCTAGCAACGTCAAGCCAAATAAATCCTGGCTCTCCGTTATCAACGATTAGGTCTACGTAGTCTTCGTATCTTGTACCTACCGTCGCAGAAATAGAATTGTTAGACATCCATGCCCAACCTGGGTTTTCTGGATCAAATGAGTTACGATCTGGAAAAACCTCAGCATTCTTTAAATTCATAAAATCTTTATCTTCTGATCCACCCAAAGCCAATGTGGCAGATCGTCTAACATTTCCTGATACTACACAGGTACCAATAAGGTTAACGATATCTACAATTGCCCTTGAGTCAAGTGTTTCTCCCGCTCTACCGCCGATTACAGACCTGATCTGCTTATGCAACTGTATAAGTGGTGCAGGTCCGCTTGCTGTACCGCCAAAACCCTTGATAGGCGCTCCTAGAGGCCTAATTAGGTCATAGTTAAACTCTTGGATATACATGTTAGGCTTTAAAAATGAATTAATTAATAATCTAACAGACTCTACCCAACCCTCACGAGTATCTGGTATTTCGTATACCTGTGCTGGCTCTGTTGGTTCATAAATAGGAAGTTTCTTCTCCCCGCCCAAAGTATCAAAACCTACACCTACACCCATCATGAGAGCATCCATTACCCAGCCAAACAACTGTCCTGGGTCATTGCGATCAATATCTTTAGTCGATACCATAGCGCAGTTTTGAAGTGCTGCAGAGTTCTTTTTCTCCATTGTTAAGGCTGTTCCAAAAGACCATAGCCCTCTTCCTGGAGGTGTCCACTTAAGTTCAAATAAACGCTGGTATGCTTCTTTTGCAGATGACTGAGCCTTATAGTCATTCCAAGGTAGTCTGTTTTCTTTTGCGTGATTCTTCTGGGCTGAGTACATACCCTCGATTACTCTACGACAAACCTCATGCCATCTTTCCTTGGTACCATCTTCCTTCATACGGGAGTAGGTACGGATAAATGTAATCTCTCCTAATGAATTGCCACCAGCATCTGTGAAGCCAAATGGTGGTTCCTTTGTTTTATACTCGTTTATGAACTCTTCAGACAAACGAAAACTAAAAAAATCAGACATGTATTTCTCCTAATTGAAAACTCTAATTGCTTAAGTATACCAGAGTTTTTGTTTTTAGAAAACTCTAATGTTATTATTGAGGTTTATAGTTTTAGTGAATCCAGTGTTGTGGAACCATATACTTATAACCACTCTTTACTAAATGTGCTGTGTGATGATAAGGTGGTGATGGTGGAAACACAATAATACTTCCAGGCTTTGGTTTAACTGCAAAGTGATATGTTGAGGGATCTGCCTTTGCAAAATCTGAATCAGGAGTTCCACCCTGAATAGGACCTTGAGGATCTCTTATTGTAAATGAAATTTCTCCACCCTCATAGTCGTCATTAAGATACATAACAAAAGAGACCTTTAATCTCTCATCACCTTCTTGCTGATCAAAATGTGCACCCATAAAAGTTCCAGCCATATATTTCTTAATAGGGTACATTGGAAATAGTTTTGGCTCTTCTGTTATACCCTGTGCTTTGGCATAATCTCTTGCTACATCATCAAATGCTTTTTGCAAGGTTTTATATATATAATCATTCTTTTCATCAGTACCTTCTGAAGGAGCAATAGTCTTGTCTGTTCCATACACATAATGTTGACCGCTACAAGCAGCCCACTCACCCCACTCATCAGCATTATCTTTTTCAATTGCCTCAACAAGTTTCTTTGGGTCCTCAATTACATTTGTGTAATAGTAAACCTTTTCTTCTAATACTTCTCTATTCATTTTTGCTCCTTTAATATTTATTGTTTTCGTAAAAGCCTTTAACCTTAATAAAGCCTACGAGAACATATCTGATTGGTCCTGCTCCTACATGCCTAACTCCATGCTCATACTCCTCATTTCCTGGAAATATAAGTAGATCTCCTGGCTTTGGTCTTAAGTCTGAGTTCTCCTTGTTCATAAAGAAAAGAGTTCCATCTACATAGTCATCATTAATATATAGTATAGCAGCATATCTAATTGAGGGGTCAGTATGTTGATCTGTATGTGATTTTAATTGAACACCTTCTTGCATTCTTTGTAATGTAGCAAAGCCAGTTAATTCTAAGTCTGAATTATTTATTGAAATTAGTTTATGCATTCTATCTTGTAGTTGATGAGAGACTGGGCTATGCCCTATGTCAAGATTTTTATCATCCCAATCTTTCGTAATTTCATACTTACCCTCGGCAACTAAATTTTCTACATCATCTCTACCAAATTTTTCCATACAAAATCTTTTAAGACTTTCTCTATACGCCTTAAACCAAGTTTCATTTGGTGTTGTTTCAATAATGTCAAGCATCATTTTTAATTCATCTTTAGATGCAAAGTTGCGGACAATAAGAACTTCTCCCAGAACCCGCTCTGTCTCAAATCCTTTATCTTTAAGTTCTTTTTCTAAAAATAACATATTAATTTTCCACCTTGTATTGATTACCCTCTTGATCTATTTTATATCCTTTTTTCAATAATTCTTGCCATTCTGCTCTTTCAACTTCTTGCTTTGCTCTTGTCTCTTTCATTTCTTCTGCCCAAGCATCTCTTAGTTCTTGTGGGTATGCATCTTCTTCACGATCATCCCAAAAAGAACCGATTGTATATCTGGTTCCGCTTTGTATTAAGGTTACTTCATGCATATTGTTAAATCCCCCGTCAAAGGCAGCAAGCATTCCCACTTTAGGCTTTATGGTTATTTGTTGATCTGGAAAATTTAAAAGTCCACCCTCAAAAGTATCATTTAAATATAAAAATGCAGCATATCTACTTCTAGTAAATGCTCCAGAATGTCCATGCTCATCAGTATTATCAGAATGTTTCCTAGCATAAGCACCTGGCTCCCACTTCTGAGTATGATACCCAATTTGAGAAATTATTTTTGGATCTAAATCATGAACGCTTGCAACGGCATTTATAATTCCATTTTTAATTTGTGTAAAAATATCAGCAGGTAATCCTTCAGCAATTACATGCTCATCATTATCTTGTGGCAAAACAGAAGAATAAGATTCATAAAAAGATATAGGCATCCAGTTAATAGTCCCAAGTTCTGCATGCTTGTCTAAAACCTTTATAAGTTTATTAGCAGTTTCAGGGTCGATAAAGTTTTCATAAAAAACTATATCTTTTGTTAATCTATTTTTATTTTCTAGATTCATGTCTAACTCCTAATTCCATTTTCTGGATCCCATGCTTTAATTGACTCATCATCTGGAAAAATTCTGTGATACTTTTTATTAAAATCTGGCTTCACTTCTCCAGTATGCTCTAGAATTTCCCAGAAGAACGGACAAGTATATCGGACTCCGTTTTTAATTTTAGTAACTCCGTGAACATAGTTCATGTCTCCTGGGAAAAAGTATGCGGATCCACGCTTTGGCTTAAATTGTATTCCTTGATTTGGGAAATATAACTCTCCACCCTCGTAGTCATCATTTATATAAAATAAACTTGCTATATCATAATTTGGAAAATCATTCGGTGTCCCAGCGTCTGGGCCAGAATGTAATTCTTTATCTGCGTGTGGCATTTGGAATTGTCCTGGATTCCACTTTACAATTGTTTGTCCTGTAGGCTGAACTTTTACATTAAAAAATTTTTCAATTACTGGTTGTAACTTATTGAATAGGCCTACTATGACTGGAACAATTGCTGGATCATTTTGATTTAAAGATGGAGCACTGGCAACTCTATCCTTCCAATACTCTGCATCATAGATTACAGTTCCATTTTCATTTTTATGACTTTCGGTAACGTCCCAAATAGTTATGCTTCGTGCTGCCTTGTCTAAAAAGTCAACTTCTTCTTGTGTCATAAAATTTTCTAATTCAATTATATTTTCTGGGCCACTCCCAAAAAAACCTGAAGGGGTACTTGATGGCTTTCTAAATACTGTGACTGCATCTTCTGGTTTCATAATAATAATTATATCACAGGGTGCTACCCCTGTATTTTTGACTTTATACCTAAATTATCAAAAAATCGTTCAATATTAAATCTCCAGTTATCCTTGCCAAAAGATGTGCCTATTTTATTACATAAAACTTCAAAATCCTTTTCGGATAACTTATCTTTAACTTCTAACAATGCATTAGTAACATCTATATAGTTTTGTCTTACAAAAGATGGATCTCCAGCCTGATTTCTTTTTAATACCTTTGTATTTACTTTTCCAGATGGTTCATACAGGGATACGGTAAGATGTGATCTTGCAAATCCAGCATCCTGGTACATTTCATATCCTGATACTGCATCAATAATATTGTCATAAGAAATGATAGATCTAACAGGGGACTCACCATCTCTGGATACAGTAATAATATAATGATTTATTTTTTGGGCTTTTGCATTAGCAATATATTCATTTACAATATCTGTGTGGTTTGGTTTTAGTTTATCGCTCATTATAACCCTGATCTATCTACTACATTTAATTTTAAAGTTTTAACCTCATGAGATCCTACAGAGTTACCTTTTTCATCTACCGCTTCACGATACCAGTCTGTCCACTGACCAGAGGAGTTAACTTCTTGTGCTGCATCACCGTATTCCCTATTGGCCTGTTGTCTTTTTTGATCTGGATCATTATAGGCTATAATCTCAACCGTTGTATTGTTAAGGTTAGTTAAAGAAATCGGAATAATTGTTGCAATCGGAGTTCCAGCCTTTATAACAACTTCCTGATTTGCCTTTTTTGCTTTAAGCGCTAAAGGTAGAGGGTTATCATAAAAAGATGTACTTATTAAATTAGACATTGTTTCAAAATCATCGTTAAAGTAATTAACTGGATTAATGGTTAAAATACTTATGTCTGGATCAGTTCTAAAAATTAAAGAAGTGTTAAGACTTATTGATGATTGTCCTCTACCAGCGTACGATCCTTGCGGACTAGTAATTTTAACATGTTGATCTGTTTGATCATTAATTCCATCCCAAAAAAATACTATATCTTCTTTGCAAGAAAGGTTCCACCCAACTACATTTGCTTGTGTAACAGGAAAACATCTATATGCATGTTTTTCAGATGTTAAATCCATCCAGTCTCTTTTAATAGACATTGGCTGAATGTCAAAATTACATCCATGTAGTTTTTCAACTGAAATGTTTAACATTATTCATCTGCCCATTTTGGATCATACATGTCTGGAGTATGATACTTTCTACTATAGTCTAGCATTGTTACAATAGAATACTTAGTGCCAGAGTGTACTGGCATTGCTTGATGTGGATACATAAAGTTTGAAGGGAATACATATAAATCTCCTGCCTTTGGCTTTATGTTTAAATTTTGTAATCTAAAGTATAGTTCTCCACCATCATAATCATCATTTACGTATGCTACAAGAGATACTGTACAGTTATATGAAAATCCATGATCATGATGTTCTTTAAAGTGTTGTCCTGGACCATATTTAATAAAGTTAAATGATTCCCAATATTTTAATGGCATAATATTATAATCTCTACGATAATCATCTACTGCTGGAGCCTGCACATCATAAACATCTTGCCATAATTGTTGAAGCAAAAGTGAGTCTTGACTTTTATCATTTTCGATATCTGTCTTTTTAAATTTGAAATCATAACAATCACGATATTCTGGCATTAACTGTTTATACCCTACATATGCTGGTAGCCAGTGATAAGGCTTTCCTTCTGGAGATAAATCACCCCATGGTGCTGGTGAACCCAAAATGTTTTCTAATCTTTCTATGATGTTTAATTCTGGCTTAATTACATTTCTATAGCAAGTAATTCCAAACCCCAGTGTTTCCTTATCTGTCCAGGTTGACATGATATCTCCTTTTACCTATACTCTCTTCTTGTCCAAACTTTATCTTTATATACCCCGCCATCTGGCTGGCGATAAATATTTGCGTTGTCTACTATTTTAGCATATATGCTTGATGAATCTAATATCTCAATTTCATGCTCCCAGTTTTCTCTTTTAAATGGAAGTACCTGTAGATATGGAGTTCCTGCTGGAATAGTTCCTTCCCATCCCTCAATAATAAAAAATGGAAAACTACCAAGTAATTCAACCTTATCTGAGTCAACTACTCCCGTAGTATTCATAAAAGGTAGGTCAAATCTATTCATTGGTGTCATGAAGAGAGCACTATATCCATCTGGTAACTTCATTCCCCAGTCTGGCATCCAGGCAAAGTGATCTTTATAATATCCTTGTGGATGTTCAAATTGTGGCATCGCTGGCCTAAATGTACAAAAATCTTTATACATTGGACTATCTATTATAAAATCTAAAGACCCTTTATTGTTTTTAGTAAATTTAATATCACATGGAGTTCTAAAAACATACCCAGTAATAAAAGCATCCATGATTGCTGGACATGCTTTCCATGTTGGAATCATTCCATAATCGTCTATAGTTCCAGGTTTTGGAAATGGACAAACCTCTTTGGGCGCTTTATAGTATTCTCCATTTATTGGATTTTTGGCAAACCTATCTGCATCCTTATACCATTGTGGTATTTCTTTTTGTGTAGGTGTTGGAGCAGATTTACTTTCTTTTGTTAACCACGGGCGGTATGACTTAAAGGATATTTTATTAGACTCAGAAGCCATTTTTATGGCCTAACTCATTAATATCAGTCATGATAACGACACAATATTTTGTACCGCTCTTCATTGGAAGAGATGCATGCTCATAAATGTAGTTAGATGGGAATACAGCAATATCTCCAACCTTCGGTGTGAGAGTATAGCCGTCTAATCTTGGAAATTGTATTTCTCCGCCTTCATAATC
>Ga0315903_10004233_pt1 | contig 19313 bp, 9 predicted proteins | sample LakEriMetagenome_7_FD_203524 | JGI IMG/M metagenome (GOLD analysis project Ga0315903, IMG submission 203524) | Freshwater fungal communities from buoy surface, Lake Erie, Ohio, United States - Buoy 2 MA119 | ecosystem: Environmental > Aquatic > Freshwater > Lake | place: USA: Lake Erie, Ohio...
GAGTTCCACAAATAGCTCCTGGACAATTGCGACGCCAACGATTCATCATTGCTACCTGGTATGGATAAATTCCTTGGTATTGAAAAGCGTGTGGGCCAGATGCACCCAGGCCTCTTGATCCATCATGAGATCGTCTTGCGCAGAAACCTCTCGCAATAACGCTTCCAATTGGTTTCGTTCGCTATCGCTGGCTTGCCGCCCCCATGCCGCGACTACCATGGACTCGATGCGCTCGCCAGCATCGCGATGTGGCTCTTGGATGATCTTGCCCGCCCAGTGCTTGGCCAATTCCTCGACCAAAGGATCGTTGAGCATCAGCAATGCCTGAGTCGGAACACTCGTGAAGTTCCTGCGTCCGCTGGGCAGTTTCAATTCTGGTAAGTCAAAAGTGGTGAGAAACTTGGGTGGACTCATGATCGACATCATCAAGTAGATCGACCTGCGTCCATGACCATCCACAGGACCCGAGAACAATCGCTTGGCCCCATCCTCGATATTGCGTGGGGGCAGAATCGGTCGACCGTACAACGTTGGGTCCAATCGCCCCGATACCGCCAAGAGCGAATCGCGTATCTGCTCGGCCTCCAATCTCCGCGTCGGATAATGATGGCGCAACCGGTTCGACGGATCTCGCTGCTTAGCGAGCGGATGGACAGTTCCTGATTGTCGAAAAGTTTGGCTCAAGACCAATTGCCTAACAAGAGCCTTGGTCGACCATCGCTGAGCGATGAAGTCGCGGGAGAGCCAATCGAGCAACTCCGGATGCGATGGTTTGTCTCCCAAGCGGCCAAAATCATCAGGGCTAGCAACGATCCCGGTTCCAAACACCCACTGCCACACCCGATTGACATACACGCGCGAGGTCAAAGGGTGTTCGGGCCGCACGAGCGACTGAGCCAATTCCAATCGGCCGCTTCCGGAGCTCTTTTGAACCGACTCGTCCGGACCGAACATCGACAGCGATGCTGGCATCACCAGATCCCCTACCGTATCGACGTTTCCACGAACATTGAAGTACAAACCAGATCTTGCCGAAGCACGCTCGTCCATGCTGTTGACGCTGCGCGGGAAATGGATCGATTGCTCGATATCGCGATAGGTTTGGACCAACGACGCGAGTCGACTTCCCGGTGCAGCTTGATTGGGAAGCATCCTCTTGGCAATCATCCAGTCAACAATCGCACCATCGCCCGGTTGAATTTGGCCATCGCACCAGCGTGCCAAGGCCTCGCTTAGCCATTGGGTTACGCAAGCGTCGACATCTTCAGCGCTTTTGGGTACCGATCGACCCAAAAGGTTCGTATGAAAGTCCATTAGGTCCAGCGGAGCACCGGGGGCATCGTGCGATACGATCTGCGTGACGCTCAGCCAACTTCGCTTGTCGTAACCGAAATCTTGATTCGGCAAACCAGCCGCAAGACCCGTGCGCGGAGGGAAATTCGAATTCAACGAAGCGGTTGCAAAGTCAATCGTGACACGTGTGATACCGTTTTTTAAGGGCAAATCCCCATAGGATCGCCAACTCGGCTGCACCTGATTCAAAAACGCAACACTTTCGCTCTGGATCGAGTTCTCATCGAGGATCAAGGTGCCGGCGTATTCGCCTCCCGCCAGCTTGACACTGACGATACTGCCCGGCACTGTGTGTTGAGGTGGCATTCGAATCACACCGGGCAACTTCGATGACAAAGCATGGGTATGCAATCCGCGTGGCAATAACCTCGCGACAATCGCATCCCCATCCAAAGCGACCAGCGGCGTCCCTTCATCGACCCAACCCGTCTCGAAACCTTGGCCTTCCATCACCCAATCGGTTGGTAGTGTTGGCTTGGAAAAATCCGCAAGGACTCTAAAGTCTTTGTTGGCATCGATCCTCGCACTGCGGTGCGTCTGCCATTGACCCGCTAGGGCTTGCCATGCCGACTCGATGTTGTTCGATTCCTTAGCGATTCGGAGCAAAGGATAATCGATATCTCCGAATTGCGGCTCCTGTTTTTCCGGATAGCTCGCAACGACTTTTCGCCAATCCGCAGGCCGAATTTCGCTCGAGCGCCAGAGGCTTGCCAGCTCATCCCGAATCGCGGCTCGCAACTCTTGCAGTTTCCCGATAGCAGCTATGTTTTTCTCGGGAGCATCGATCGGTCGACTGGCCCAGCGCGGTGTGATGAACATGGCACCCAGCGCGTAGTAATCCTTCTGTGATACGGCTTCAAGTTTGTGGTCGTGACAGCGCGAACAAGCGACGGTTGTAGCCAGGAACGCCTTCGAGAAGGCGTCGATTTTATTGTTGACCATTTCCTGGTGAATGCCGTTGAAGTCCCGGCTGCTGCCATGCCGGTGCTCGCCCATGTGATAGAACATCGGTCCAATCCGGTTCTCGATCACTCCAGTCGCATCATCGATGCGATCAGAATTCAGCAAGTCGCCGGCGATCTGTTCGCTGAGGAGCCTGTCAAAGCCGATGTCGTTGTTGAACGCTCGGATGAGGTAGTCGCGATACTCATACGACCCCTTGGCCGGGTTGTCCCATTCGTATCCATAAGTGTCCGTGTAGCGAACCACATCCATCCAATGTCGCGCGATCGCTTCTCCGTAGTGCGGTGAGGCCAGCAACTGGTCCACCAACTCCGTATACGCTCGCTCCGAATCGATTTGCCACGCAGCCAGAAATGACTCCCGCTGCTGCGGGGTCGGTGGTAATCCGGTGAGTACGAAACTTAGTCGTCGTATCAGATCGTCCGGCTTGGCTGGCGGTGCAGACTGCAATCCGGTTTGATCCAGCCGCGAACGAATGAAGCGATCCACTGGCCAGCGATTCCACACAGGATCGTCGACCTCGGGCAATGCTGGATTCGATAATGGTTTCAAACTCCACCAATCGAGTCGCTCGCCAAATGCTTGAGACCACGCATCGGTCGCGGGCTTTGCAACCGATGTCTCTCCCTCTCGCGGATCGATGGCTCCTTGTTCTATCCACTGGCGAAGAAGCTGGACATCTTCCTTAGCTAGAGGGCCATCGGGCGGCATCTGAAGATCTTTGTCCAAGTAAACGACCGTGCGGTAAAGCAAACTGTCGTCGGGTCGACCGGGGACTATCGCAGGTCCAGTATGACCACCAAGCTTCCATCCGGCGCGCAGGTCGAGGCGCAAACCTCCTTCCTGTGTGTCTTGATCGTGACACTCGATACAACGAGCGTGCAGAAGCGGTCGGATGCGAGACTCGAACAGCGCGATCTTTTCTGGTGTTTCGTTCAGTCCCGTCGAGGGTGTGTAAGCGAACTCGGGTGGCAGCGTGCGATCGGTGAATGCAAAGGCGATAGGCCCCTTGACCTCCGGTCCACGGATTGCTCGAACGGGTGCACCTGCATTGACGGAGTCGAGACGCCATACGGTGACGTCTCCTAGCCAACTAGCGCAGTAGAGAAATCCGTCAGGGCCAATGGCAAGACTCAACGGAGTGGCAATCCCTCCACCAGCACCTGCCCATTCGATGGTCTCGGAGCCCACGGTCCGAAGGATGCGATTGCCCGACGTGCACCAAAACGCAGCACCTTGCGCGTCGAAGCACAGACCCCAGGGATGCTGCGCTTGATGCCGGGCCCAGATCGTACTCATCGCCCCATCGAATTGGTCCGTTTTGCGAATCGCTTGGGCTTGATAATCTGTCACAAACAGTTCGTCACCTTGCAATGCGATTTGGGTCATGCCCCCCGGAGTCGCTAAAGCAATATCATCAAGCCATTCGCCGGACGGATAAGCGTAACGCTTGACCTTGCCATCTCCTTGACTAGCCACCAGCAGATCACCTTGATGCCAAGCCAATCCCGTCGCGCGATGCAATCGACCGCCGTATCCTTCGGGGACTTGGATGAGCGTCTCCACGCGTCCTGCCAGGTCGTATCGAAGTACGGTTCCCATCTCGTTGGGCTTGCCAGTCGAAATCAGGAGTCGGCCATCGTTATCCAGTAAGAGTGCATTCGACGGGGGCAAGCCGCTCAGTAGGGTTCCGAGATGTTTGCCTGTTTGAAGTTCATAGCGTTCGACCCGACCCGAGTCGTGCATCAGGACAAGCAGTTCCGAGTCACCTGCGCTCACCCATGCGCAGATGCACAGGACCGCCAACAGCCCGCCCACTAGCTTTCGAAATAATTTCGAAATCACCAACAACCTCGCTTGCTGCATACCCTGTGCATCACGGCACCACCACAGCCTTGGTACCCATCGCCCGGCAAAAAACTTAACGCCGCCCAACACCAATTTTATTTTGAACAATTCCCCAAACCGAGACTATGAATGAAGTCTCAATAAATGGTAATATCCTATCAAATCTTCCAGTCCGTTGTTTCGTCAACCAAGAGGATTCCTTGACCATTACACCATATCAATTTGCGTTTTTCGACCAATTTGACAATTTGGTTCAGTTCCTCGATGCGCTCCAATTATTACCCAGAGCGATGTTCATGATCAAGGACCTGGACTCGCGGTACGTTTATATGAGCGAACCGCTCAGACGGGCGATCCATCGAGGCGCAGAAAGCGAGGTGGTCGGATTAACCGACTTTGATTTGTTCCCGAAGATCATCGCGGAGAGTTTCCGTCAAAACGACTTGCTCGTGCTGCGCGAGGGGAAGACCTTGCTCAACGAAGTGCATGCGACCTGTTTCTTTTCGCATGCGCCAAAATGGTCCTTTTCGAGCAAGTTTCCCTTGCGAGATCGCGAGGGAAATATCGTTGGGCTTCTGACACTCAATGAGCCCTACGAGGAGGTGATGGGCAAGGAGTCGGACTTGGGTCGATTGTTGCCCGCGATTGATTATGTCTCGAAAAATTTTGGGAGTCCCATCACGGTCAGTGACTTGGCGGAACGGTGCGGCGTATCGGCCAGTCACTTCATGCGGATTTTCAAAACTCAGCTGAAGATGACACCGTATGCATTTGTCGAACAAACCCGTATGTACCATGCGATGGAGTTGCTCAAGGCGGGAAGCTCGAGCATCATGCAAATCGCAATCGATTGCGGATTCTACGACCACAGCGCATTTTCCAAACGGTTCAAAAAATTCACCGGCAGCACACCGTTGCAGTTTCGCAAGGCCCAACAAGATCGCGCGAGCGATCAACCCGTGAAAGTTTTACCGGCCAGGTCTGACACCCCTCTCAGGCTTCCGTAGCAGGTGTAGAAAAACGATCGAACTGGTAACTTAGCGTTCCTCCCACGAGATCTTCACCACCCAGACACTGTTGGTCTCGTTCGAGCCTGGAGGAATCGCGTTCTAGCCGTTGGGGACTCGACCCAGCGCCGCAGATGTTCAATTTTCTCAGCGGGCAATTTTCCGCTCGGCGGCATTTTCGGTTCATTGAGATATTCGACCGCTGTAATCAATAAGCTCTCAGCGGGCTTGTCGGCAATCACGGCTGCTCCGGAGTCGCCACCTTTGAAGATCCATTCGCGCGTCGCCAGATTGAGTCCCCCTTCCTGCTTCTCGGGTCCGTGGCACTTGAGACAGTGCTCGATGAGCAACGGCCGAATCTCCTTTTCGAACAGCGCCAACTGACTCGGAGTGAACTCATCAGCGCGGACTAACTGAGCGCCGAATATGAACAAAGCAATCCAGACGAAGCAGAAAGCAATGGAACACCGCGCGATGCATTCCCTCATGCCAGTAACTCCTTCACCATAGCGACATCCCCTGCACCATCTCAGTAGGTGCCTTGAAAGCGAACGGCCTTTCCCGTTTCATCTTCTACCGAATTGGCGACAATTCCTAATATATGAAACGCAGTCGGCAAAACGAATATAGTGCATTTGGTTTTCATGTAGAACCCTAGTCTTATCTGGGATCGCCCTGTCATCGATGTGGCTGGACTCTCATGCCAGCAGTTCATTGACGACGCTCGCTCCGGTGACCTCTGGATCCGTTAGTCGCTCCGGTCGGCCACTGTGGGTGAAGGTGAGCTTGGTGTGGTCGATCCCCAATTGATTCAGGATCGTTGCATGCAAGTCCGAGACGCTCACCCGGTTCTCGACCGACTTGTAACCGAACTCGTCGGTGGCTCCATAAACATGGCCGGCCTTGAAACCACCACCTGCCATCAGCGTACTGAAGGCATGTCGATTGTGATCGCGGCCATCGGCTCCTTCGGTGATTGGCAAGCGTCCGAACTCTCCGATCCACATCACGATCACGTCATCGAGCAGACCGCGCTGTTTCAAATCGGTGATTAGCGCCGCGCTCGGTTGATCGACGTACCCGCAAATCTTCCGCAGATCGTTCTTCAAATTGGAATGGTTGTCCCAAGGCTGAAACGAGGGATCGAGCGGCGGGAAAACCTGTACGAACCGAACCCCCGACTCGACAAGCCGACGGGCCATCAGACACCGTGTACCATATCCCGCAGTCGTAGGGTTATCGAGTCCGTAGAGCTTGCGCGTTGCCTCGCTCTCCTGAGACAGATCCAGCACCTGAGTTGCAGTCAACTGCATGCGAGCGGCGAGTTCTAAGTTTTGTATGCGTGCTTCGAGTTCCGTTTCTCCAGGATGATTGTCCAGATGTGCCGCATTAAGATCCTGCAGAAAACGGCGCGAACGCGACTGCGATTCGGCGTTGATTGGTCGTGACGGATTCAAATGCAACACCGGCGACCCGGACGAACTGAACTCGGTTCCTTGATAAACCGCGGGCAGCCAACCGCTAGACCAAACCATTTTTCCCGAAGTGTTGTATCCTCCCGGATCACGAAGCACTATGTAGCCGGGCAGATCCTGATTCTCGGTACCCAGCGCATAACCGATCCAAGAGCCCATCGCCGGGCGACCGTTGAATGTCTTGCCGGTTTGCAACATGTTCAGCGCGAACGGATGATTGTTATTCTCCGTGTACATCGAACGGATCAGACACAGATGGTCCACCACGCCGGACAGATGCGGGATCAACTCCGAAAACTCCATGCCGCACTGTCCATGTTTGGCGAACTGGAACGGCGTCCCCATCAGAACGTTCTTATTGCCCAGTTGAAAGACTTCGACCTGTTCAGGATGTGGCTGGCCACTCCGCTTGGATAACTCCGGCTTGTGATCGAATAAATCCATCTGCGACGGACCACCGTTCTGGCATAGTTGGATGACAGCCTTGGCCTTCGCCGGAAAATGCCCGGCTCGCGGAGTGAGGGTGTGTGCTCCTTGTGGCGAGCGTTCCTCCGCGAGCAACATGCTCGACAAGGCCAGCGAGCCGAAACCATTGCCGAGCGATTGAAGAAGCATTCGTCGCGAAATCAGGGGGTTAGGCATGGTTAGGTTCTCGAAGGGAAAAAACCACTAATGAACACTAATAAACGCTGATAGTAGGGGAGCATGGAATGTCGGTAGTCGGGTTTGGACAAAGAAAGGGAGGAAGGTGAAACAAAAGACTTTTTTAAGAGGCGATATTTCAATTCTCTGAAATTCGCGTTCATCAGCGTTCATTAGCGGTTCCTTGTCTTCCTACGAACCTACTCAACATACAAAAACTCGTTTGACGACAGCAGCATATGGCACAGATCGGCGAGGGCCTGTTGCTGGGCTTTATCCTCCTGGATCTCGGGCGATACCAAGAGACGCTGCTGGTCGGCTAGAAACGCGGTACTCTTGGCCAATTCATCGCTCGTCGGTTGCCTCCCATACGCCAGTTGGAATGCGAAGGCAATTTGTTCTTCGATCCGCGGTCCTGCCGAATCCCGAACGCGAGCCGCGAAGGTATCCGACTGCGAGAACAAGAACTCACTATTGAGGATCGCCAGCGATTGAAGCACCGTCGCCGAATTCGTCCGCTGCGTGCAGTTTACCGGCATGATCGGCGCGTCGAAGATCTCCAGGAACTTCAGCGGATAGACCCGCCGGGCGAACAGGTAGATGCTCCGCCGGTTCGAACTGGTCGGCGTGGGCGCAGGCTTCGCCTCGGACAAACCATCAGCAGGATTGGTGATCTCAATCGGCGGACCTCCCGCGGTACGATCGAGCGAACCGGACACAGTTAAGACCCAGTCACGAACGATCTCCGCCTCCAAACGACGCAAGTTCATCCGCCACAAAAGGCGGTTCTCCGGATCGATTGTCGCGGCGGATTTCGCGGATTCATCTGCTCCAAGAGTCGGTCCACGCGACGACTGCCGGTACGCAGTCGACAGCATGATCTGCCGATGTAGCCGTTTCAAGCTCCATCCATGATCGATAAAATCCACAGCCAACCAGTCGAGCAGTTCCGGATGGGAGGGGAGACTCCCGGAGTGGCCGAAGTTGCCGAGTGTTTCGACGATCCCCCGTCCGAAATGATGATGCCAAACGCGATTCACGAACACGCGCGCGGTGAGCGGATGGTCGGGTTGCGTCAACCAGCGAGCCAGCGCCAAACGACGCCCGCTGGTCTCACCCTGAAACCCTTCGGCGACCGTATTTGCCGAAGTTTCCACCGGTTGCAGAATCTCGGGGAAACCCGGCTGCACCAATACTCCATGCGCCTTGACGTTGCCCCTGCGATGGACATGCGAGACCGGCGGTGGACCAACATCCCACAGCGCTTGGATGACTCCGTAGCTCTTCTTTTGAGATAACAATGTCGCTCGCTGATCCGCTTTCGACTTGAGCGTCCCTTTCTCGTCATCCGTCAGCGCAGCCTCGACGTCCGCGTCGCTGATTTTCAGCCCCGCCTCATGTTTTGCCGCGAGCGCTTGCTGTGCCTCGTTTCGCTTGTCCACGGCCAGTTCGATCGCCTGCTTGATGTCGGCGCGACTCTCCTCGGGCAGCGCGTTCAACCGCGATTCGAACACGCGCTGACGCACCTGCTGCCGAAGCGTCGCTTCCGCTTCGGTCATGTCCGCAACCTGTCGGTCGATCTGCGTATTCCGCTGATCGATGACGGCCCGCTCTTTCGGCGAGACGTCGGCCAGATACCGATCCTTCGGCTTCTTCCAAACGTGCGGATTGAGCGCAGGTTCAAAGCAGGCCATCAGCCGGTAGTAATCCCGCTGCGGGAGCGGATCGTATTTGTGGTTGTGACAACGGCAACACTCGAACGTCAACCCTAGGACCGCCGTCGAAAACATGTCGAGCGTCTCGTTAACGACCTCGTACCTCTTCTCGATGCCGTACTGATCAAAGTCGGTATGATCGTCGACGTTACGCAAAAATCCGGTGGCCGCCAGCAGCGACTGTGTCCGCGCATCGAACGTCTCGGCCTGTCGCCAGTCGACCATTTCATCCCCTGCAATCTGTTCGGTGAGAAATTGATCAAACGGTTTGTCATCGTTAAACGCATGAATGACGTAGTCGCGATATCGCCAGATTCCGTTGTTGGGATAGATCGATCCGAGGTCATTATCGAGCTTGCCATCCACATAGCCTGCTGCATCGAGCCAGTGACGGCCCCAGCGCTCCCCATAGTGCGGCGACTCCAGCAACTCGTCGATCAATAACTCGTACGCATCGGGGCGCTGATCTTCAACGAACGCCTTGACGGCCACCGGCTCCGGGGGCAACCCGATTAGATCGAAATAAACCCGCCGAATCATCTCTGTTCGATCGGCATCGGATGAGAAGACCAGCCCGTTTTTCTCCAGCTTGGCCAGAAGGAACCGGTCGATCGGCGTCCGCACGCGAGTGGTGTGTCGAACTTCCGGTTCTGCGATCTTTCGCGGCAATTGAAACGCCCAAAAGCTTCGATCCGTCTCAGTTACTTGTGCCCGAGGTGGTAATGCGACGACTTTCTCCTCCGCAGGAAGACCCGTCGCGATCCAGCGACGCAGCAGCGCCAGTTCGGACGATGAGAGCTTGTCGTCCGTCCCGGGTGGCATCTGTCCTGTTGCGACAAGATCGATCAACAAACTGCTGTGCGGTTCTCCTGGAACCACCGCCGGTCCATTCTCTCCACCCCTAAGGATTTCCGAGAGAGTTCGCAAATCCAGTTGCGCTTCCTGTGTATCCTGTCCATGACAATCATGACACTTCGCTGCTAGGATCGGCAAAATCTCTTTCTCGAACGAAGGTGGAGGTGGCAAGATGGCGTCTCGGACCGTAAGCGAGACGTCCAGACGTGTGCCGTCTCCGAAATGGGGAGTTGTAGTTCCATCCGCAAAGGCATCGACAACGAAATAAACGAAATCGCCAGCACGAACCCTCTGGTTGCCTATCTGGAATTCGCCTTTTTGAGTAGCAGTGCCATAGTCGGCTTCTCCTGCCGAAAGCAAAGTCGGAACAAATCCGTTAGCTAGGTCAGGCGCAGGTCCGCGTTCTATGTACCAACGGATCTTTGAGTTCTCACCGCAACAGGACTGTCCATGTTCGAATGCGCCTCGAATTTCAAGCGTCCCTTCGACAGGGCTACACCAGCCGACGACGACAGCATGGTCGGGACCAGGTGTCAATAGGATATCTCCAGCCTGAAAGCTAAGACCGACTTCATAATTTGTGGCTAGTTTGCCAACGACCGGTGCCAGCGGATCGCTGACTCGAAAGGCCCAGCCCTGAAGCGGGGAGCTGAAAAGCTTTTCTCCTGACTCGGGCAAGGGCACATACCTTCCATCTCGCAGCCACTGTCGAGATTCAATCGGCCCATCAGATCGCGTCGTTCGCATGAAATACCAAACAGGCTGGCTCCCTGCATCAATGACCGGATTCGTATAAGCAGAATCGAACTTGAGGCCATCTCGTAAAGACCAAGTCAACGCCTCTGATGGATCCCCAGCAACAACCCTCGCTGGCCAATAGTCGAACGCTATTGCCAGGAGGCCGAGCCAAAAAAAGTGACCTGTGAAAGGGTGAATCAAGATTTGGAACTCTCTTGAGGGATGAAGGACGAGAGTTGGCGGGAGGGATTGCTGAGCCACCTTCAGTCTATCATGACAACGCCAGATAAAACCAACACTATTTGATCAATTCCCAAAACGGAAACTATCAAATGCCTCTCAATAAATGGTAAAATCCTACCAAATCTTCCAGTCCGCTGTTTCGTCCACCAAAAGGTGCCTGAGCATCACACCGTATCAGTCTGCCTTCGCCAGATCATTGGTACCGCTGGACGATGAAACATCAGCTATGCGGCACAGTTCCTGAATCATTTCCATAGCCTCGTCGCCTTCGGCGAATGATACACATCCCGCTCGCTATGACTAGCAATGTAGTAGTCGACGGTTCTGGTACAGCGTTCGTGAAACCTTCCAACTGGAATGCGTATTCCCGCGGGCGGCTTGCCCAAGAAGCACCGTTGTTCGTCGATGTGGCCGAACTTCCGTTGGCATTCTCCCTCCACAAGAAGTACTGACTGGTGTTAGTACCCAATGTCTCTACAATCGAAATCCAATAATCCCTACCGTTAGAAAGTGATATCGCTCCCACATTCGCTTGGAAACTAAAAAGCGTAAAGCCACTTCTGGTAAGACCCGTCGACGTTTCGCTAACATTACCAGTTTGCCGAATGGCAACAATATTAGATGGATTAGGCAGACCGTTTAGATTTTCGTAAATCGTAATTGTAAAATCGTCAACTGCAGGAGAGAAAAAATACCAAGCTCCCCACCATCGAATCGAGTTGACCGTAGTGGGACTAGAAAGCCGGAAGTTGTCTGCCACAAATTGGGATGAGGAAACCGTGTCGGACTTGGAGTAATGCGTACCCGGATCTGCTAGCGGGTCGCCATTTGTATAGACGACCCCAGCCAAACTAGTCGACACAATCATATTGACGCATAACAGTGCAATCGCAACCTTCATATTACAACACCTCTCTCAATTGAAAAAAATCATATTGATGCAATACAAGAACATCTTGTCCGATCCACATGAATCGGAATTTTCGAAACCGTTTCTTTTCGCAACCATAAGGTTGCTGCTATGAAACCCGAAAAGCTTCCTTGAGCCTTCAACAGGAAAATCTCTACGTCGACCTCGGCAATCGATTGCTTATCAACTACCGACAAAGCTATTGCTTTTTCAGGCTAGACATAACATCCTTAAATTCTGGCAATTGTCGCACTACCGAAAGGTTTTCATCGGAGCCAAATCGGTCATTGTCCTCAAAGCCTAAATCCAATACCGCTTGCAAAGCTCCCTGGGCCGAGGTGATAACGGCTTGGATTTCCGCGTCACGACCTGTAGGCTCTCGCAACGTCTCAGGAACCTGAAAATCAACCTGTCCCTTCCAACCTGCCATCAACTTGATCGCAAAAGCATATCCTCGGAATGCTTCATAGAATCCATCCATCTTCTCTTCGGAAGACTCGGTCAACTTCGAGAGTTCTTCCAGCTTTCCAGCCGATTGGATCAAGTCATTGGGCTTACGCTGCGCCGCCATCATCTCCAAACGCCCTTTGAGTAGATGGGATTGTGATGCTGCTGGCTGTTGCATCAGCGCATCCCAACTTCCATCGGGCCCTGGCCGAACCGATAATGCTTCAAGCAGTTTCTTGAACTCCGGATCCGTACTGAACTGACCAAGATCCTTGTCCATCTTCAACAAGGGAAGATTGTGGAATCCAAGGTCGATCGCTTGCCTGAGCGTTTCAATCCCCGTATGCAGGGCTTCCTGATGCTGTTGCTTTTGAGCCTCAGGTAAGTTGATATTCTCCTTGACGATACTGCGAGCAATGAGTCCATGGGCACGAACCAATTCGTACAAATCATCGGGTGTCAGAAAGTAACCGCCGGATCGCAGCCTATCGATCGCCTGTTGCGACTCTGCAATCCTTCCATGCCTTGCCATCTCGACACATCGAACCAAAAGGCTCTCCTTCCGCTTGCGTGCCGACTGCTTGAGGATCTCCTCTAAATCGCCCAACGCATACTCAATTTGCGTTATCCCATCGATCCCTTCTTGAACCCCTTTCATCAACAAGGCGTCATTGGGACTGAGTTTCTTGTCATTGCGTAAATCATTCAAGATCACGAGAGACTCTTCGAAACTCGCTCTCGCTGATTTCAGATCTGGTCGCATCATCGCTGTAAACCCAAGACCTCGCAGTAGTTTTGCCCGCGTGAGCTTAAGGTCCGGCAAACCCGTTTTCTTCTCCAAATGGCTCTGTACATCCAACGCAGCATGGTACTCCGCGATCGCTTCAGGTATCTCTCCCGACAGAGCGAATGCGGATGCCATTCGATTTCGCGAAGCGATCAAGTCCTTAATGGCCTCGACGTCCTCTGGATTGGAAGCAACCCTGGCCAGACTGGACTTGAGACTGCGTTCGTAATACCCGCGCGCTTCTTGAACTTCACCCAACTGCTGCTGCAAATCGCCTACTCTCGTCAGAGAAATTTCCAAGTCGCGTTGCGTTCTCGCATCACCCGGGTTCCGATTGGCAAGCTCCTCGATGACCGCTAAGCCGCGTTGGTACCAAACCAACGACTCAGTATTCTGCCCTTTTTTCAAGAGCAAAAAACCCATTTTGTTGTTTGCAACGGACAGTGATCGCATAAGATCCGCATCTTGCGTACCGGTGCCATTCTTCAGCCGCTCGACAAGTTCGATCCCCTTGCGAAAGAACGTTTCTGCTTGATTCAAGTCTCCGTTTTTAACGAGAACATCACCCAGATTGGAATAGGAGACATTCAACTCCCTTTGGATCACCGCATTGTCCGGATCCCTTGCAGCCAGTCGTTCGCGAATCGCGAGTGCTTTTCTCTGTGCAGCCTCGGCATTTTCAAGACCTGCACGCCTGAATTCCATATCCCCTAAATGTCCCAAAATGATCGCATATCTTCGTTGAAGATCTACGTTTTCAGGATTTCTATCGATCAGCTTTTCCATCGATTGGATCGACTCATTGAGATATTCAACGGCACGATCGACCTTGCCCTCGGCTTCACACACGCTGGCCAAATCATCTAGACCGTTTATCAAATCCAACTGCTCACGTCGGCTCTCTGGAAACTTGTCTGCTCGACGTCGACTGATCTCAAGCGATTTTTCCAGCAAGCCTCTCGCCTCGGCGATCGCTTTTTGACGTAGATGCAGCTTTCCGATGCTTCGCAGGGCCACCGAAACGTCACGATGGATCGGGTCGTCTTGATCAGCGTCCTTGGCTATCGACCGCAAGAGTTCTAATTGCTCACTGTACAAACCTAAAGCCTCTTCAATCCGGCCCTTTTTCTCCATTAAGAACCCTTGACGTTCAATCACCAGCGATAGATCTCTCTTGGCTTGAGCACTCTCCGGTTCCTTTGCTGTCAACTGCAATGCCGTCGCTTGAGCCTGATCAAAAAGTTGTTTCGCCCTTTCCAAATCCCCACGAAACATAACGATATAGCCCAGTTCGTTTTGCAACTTCAGTTGATCTTGATCAAGCACTGAATCCTCTGGAAACTGTTCTTTCAACTTAACTCCAATCGCAAGAGCCTGTTCAATGAGCCTCTCTTGTAGATCGAGTGCCGTCTTACTATCTGTAGTCTGATTCGGCTTCAAATTCGCAACAGACTCTGACCCCATTCCCCCAAGCTCCTGTACGGTCTCCGAGAGTGACATCAGAACCTGATACTCCGATCGCCCTCGATCGATAGAAGTTGACGAGAATTCCTGAGAAAGTTGATCCAGCCTGGGCAGGAATTTTGACAGTACCTTTTGACGCGCGGAACTAGATCCTGCGATATTTCGCAAGAGCGGATCGTATTCAAAAACAACGTCCTTGATGGTCTCGACGACCGAAAGCCCCATGGCCGCAGACTTTTTAGCTTCGGCGACGGCATCCTCTTCAGCCCTAAGCGCTCTGTTAGCGGCCACGTTTGCTTGGTACGCAAAGGCCAAACTGGTGATGGTCGCCCCCAAGAGCAACAAACCTACGCCTGCCATCGTCAACAATGCCGCCCGATGACGTCGATACGTCTTGGCCAACCGATATCCTACCGACGGCGGACGCGCTGAGACCTCCTCGTTGTCCCGAAATCGCCGTACATCCTGCGCCAAGGACGATACGCTGTCGTATCGACGCGATCGCTCCTTCTCCAACGCCTTCATCACGATCCAGTCCAAATCTCCCTTGAGCAACTGCTGCAATCGTGCAAACTCGATCTGACGCTGCGTCGTGATCCCCTTGGCCGAATCCCCCAATAAACCCAATCGCACACTCGGCCTTGCAGGCTCCTCCTGGCGAATCGCTCGAACCACCGCATCGATCGCCATGGTCCGTAATCGCTCCTTTTCGATCGGTGTCGAGCCTGTCAATAGCTCATAAAGCAATACACCCAACGAATACACATCCGAGCGTGTGTCTATGTCCGATGTGTCACTCGAAGCTTGCTCGGGACTCATGTACTGGAATGTCCCTACCACCAAGCCAAACTCCGTTTGGAACGATCGCTCTGTAAGCAACATCTCGGCCTGTATCGCCTTGGCCAAGCCAAAGTCGATCACCTTGACCCTCGGCACTCCCTCGACCATCGTCACAAGCACATTCGATGGCTTGATATCCCTGTGCACCACTCCTTTCTGGTGCGCATGCTGGATCGCACTGCATACCTGAGAAAACAACTCAAGCCTGCCTTCGACGGTCAACTGGTGGTCGTCGCAATAGCGCGTGATCGGAATCCCATCGACCAACTCCATCGCAAAATAAGGCTCTCCCTTGGGAGTCACACCCGCATCCAATACCCGCGCAATGTTCGGATGATCCATCAGAGCAAGTGCCTGCTTCTCAGCATCAAAACGCTGCTGAACACGCAGGGTGTCCATACCCGCTTTGATCACCTTGATCGCTACCTGGCGGCGAATCGGTCGCTGCTGCTCGGCTGAATAAACCGAACCCATGCCTCCCTGGCCAATCAAATCCAGCAACCTGTAAGGCCCCAACCATCGACTCTGATCACCACCCTCAAGCGATAAATCCACCGTCTCTTGATCTAGCCCCCCATTGGAATCTTTCACCTTGCCTTGGCTCGCAAGCATCTGAGTGATTCGCTCGCGATGCTCCGGAAACCTAGAAAGCAAATCCTCCGACGATGGGCGGTAACCCCGATGCTCTCGCAATTGATACTCTGCAAAAGCCAACTTCGCCACCGACTCGTCAGAGCGATCCAACATCGGATACTTAGACAGATAATCCTCGATCCGAACTTGATCCGATCGACGCAGGCGATAATCCAAGTCGATATGAATCAACTCAACGAGCAACTCCAGGTCCACACTCTGACCTAGGTAGGACGTCAAGTCCGATGGGGTGTTACCCTCCTGACATGCTAACTCAAATCTCGAAAGAATCTCATCAAAGTCGTTCGTGCTCATGCTTGATCTCGCAGAAGTAATTCAGGATAGTCAAACAAAGGGATGATTTGTATTAGAAAGATTCCATAACGGACACGATCCCAGCAGACTGCCAGGATCGTATAGAAAGGTTTTGGAGAATCCTTTTAGGTCAAAGCTGCAACTCTTAGGTCGAACCTGGAATTGGCCGAAGCCGTTCCTTGGTAGACTCGAATAAACCACCTGCCAGGATTGATCGAAGTCGCGATCAAATCCCTTGCGGTACCAGCATTTGTCGACCGAGCGACGACGACCCCATCGGCATTCTGCAACTCGATATCCAGGTCTGCGCTGATACTGCGAAGATCCAGTTGCACCCTTCGAGTCCAGTTGTTGTTAAAGCTGTAGTAGATCTCCCTTGTCGAATTACTGATTTGACCCGATGGCTGGGATCGCCAAGGTTGCCCAAGGCGAGGCAGGTCTCCCAGGTGAGTCGCTTGAAGTCTTGGATTCGGAGGAGTTGGAGCTTGGACCTCCATGTTCATTCGCAATGAATAAGCAGACGAGCTGCCACTGTATTGACGAATCTGCACGAAGTAGCTTCCTGGCTCGAGGGTTGTGGTGATCGTATCGTCGTCACTGCCACCGTTGGACGACGAATTGATCTCGGCACCCGAGGAATTGTACAAGTACAAATCAAGGTCCTGAGTCAGCCCGGTCAACCTCAATTGGGCAGCTGTGCGACCAGCGACCTCAAATCGGTACCAATCTTGGCTATCGACGCTTCCGGCGACAGTGGAACCTACGTTACCAGCAATCGTTCTGGTATTGGTCCCCGCTGTAAAGAGTCCGATATTGCTCGCCTGAGTTCGCTCGTTATTAGGCTCGACATCAGCACCCGTTGGAGTGACTGGTTGTTCTGGTGCAGCCTGAACATTCAGATTCATACGCAAGGTATAAATCGAGACATTGCTCGAAAACTGCCTGACCTGAACAAAATACGTCCCTGGATCGAGAGTTCGCCTGATCGCATCAACCCTGGTGCCCGAGTTATTAGACCGAGTGACCTCACGCCCTTGCGAATTGAACAAATACAAGTCCAAATCTCGTGTCATGCTACTGAGGGTAAACGTCGCATCGGTTTGACCTCGAACCTCGATCTTGTACCAGTCCTGACTGTCGACCACACGCCCGATTCGGTTGCCAATGTGACCGTAGATCAAAGCCGAGGATGCACCAGCCGAAGCCGTCCCGACGTTGTTGGCAGTGGCCAGCGTGTTGTTAGACTCGACGTCTTGGAAAGACAAACGAGAGGTTACTGTAGAAACCTGAGCGGGTTGATCTCCAGACAGATTGGCAAAAGGCCCTGGGCTCACCGAGAATAGCTCTCGAGACTCCAGCGACTCGAGTGTCAAAAACTTGGTTCGACGACGAGCCTTTTTGCGGGCTGGGAACAGACGATCAAAGAGTTTCTTGGTCATGATTTGCATTCCTGTGAAAGATTATCTGGGTTTGTTTTCGAAGCGACCTGCGGGACTCTGATCGCCGGATATCACGACTTTCAGCACCACTACTTGGGTACTCGTGGCGAAACCTTCTACACCGCCACCAACTAGAAAAAAATTCCCAAAAGATTCTCAAGCCACAGAAAAACTAGAAAATCACTGGCATTTTAACGACCGAGCCACCTACCTTGCGCTCAAAATCCGCTCCGACAGACTCCTGATCCCTTGCCACTGGGCGTCTGAATCCAACCCAGAATAAACCGCTGCCTGCATGACTCTCAAGGTTCGTTCAATGCTGTTTCGATGCCTTAAATCGACCGACTGCCCGGCTGGCGGAACAACGTTCAGCAAACTTTTTTCATAAGCCTGCATGCTCGACTCGTAGAGTTTGCGGTATTCCAAATCCTCTGGATACCTTAGATGGAGAATCGAAGCTGCTAAAAACAGTTCTCCACCATCGCCGTGAGCCCGGCCCACATCCCGTAAGGGGACCAGCTTTTCCGCCTGACGCAAGAGCTCGATTCCCTTCTCAAAGTCTCCAGTCGATACATCCAAATGGAAGCGTCGCAAAATGTTCACCAGGAAACCAATCTCGGAATCCTTACTCCGATCCACCTCTACCCACCTGCGGCATAACTCGATTGCCTCGTTACGATAATGGAGCGAAGCTTTCTCGACCTTCAAACGACGGTCATCTTCTAGTGTGGGACTGGATGTTATTTCGTAAAGAAACACATCGGCAAGATTCCAAACCGTGTTTGCGGCTCGCCTGAGCCATAACAACGATTGGGGAGCTTGATCCAATTCAAGCTTGCGTAATCGCCAAGCATCCTGCAACTCCACCTGAGCTCGATCAAATTCTTGGGTGATCGAGTAGGACATTCCAAAATAATTCGCTATCCTCGAGCGAAGCTCTCGATGAACCGTACGATCCTCATCGACCAATATGTCTTCGGCAACATGATCTAGCAGACTCCGTGCTTCGACGTAGTGGCTCCGTACAACCATGGAAGATTGCTTACGATCGAGTGGCATTTCCCAGTCCTTTTGCAGAAAACCTTTGTGAACCATAAATCCATACTGGCATTCAAGAGCGGCCAAGGGAAGCATGATCGCTGGGTCTTGTCGATCTACCACGGATAGGGCGTGCTCGAAGATCTGTTGCGAAACTGGAGGCGTGCTCAAAATCCACATGTCCCCACGTTGCGAGTAAATCGAATTGCCTAGTAAACTCTCTGCGCATCGTAATACACTCGGAGTAACGCTGACCCATCGGCCTTCTTGAGAACGGTCTCCATCCGTATGTTTTGACTGCTTAAAATTCAGATTTAAGAAGGTTCGAACGATCCTTTTGCAAACAGCCCCAGGCGACTCTCCCGAAGGCATCTTTCGCTCGTACGCAACCCCGATTCCCACCAGCCTGCTCTCGGCCCGAATCTTAAGCAATTGGACGAAAAGATCCTTCACGATAGGATCGTTTTCCATTTGCTCGATCGAGCGAAGCGTACGCTCCAAACAGTACGCAGAGGAATCGGCTTTCTGAAATTCCATCATCGCATCAGCAATATCGACCAATAGTCCCAGCGCAGAGACGCGAGTGTGAGAATCAAGTTTC
>Ga0315903_10004235_pt1 | contig 19303 bp, 14 predicted proteins | sample LakEriMetagenome_7_FD_203524 | JGI IMG/M metagenome (GOLD analysis project Ga0315903, IMG submission 203524) | Freshwater fungal communities from buoy surface, Lake Erie, Ohio, United States - Buoy 2 MA119 | ecosystem: Environmental > Aquatic > Freshwater > Lake | place: USA: Lake Erie, Ohio...
AGGTCGAAACTGTCGGCCGCGAATGGCAACTCGCTCCCCGCACACAGGGCGAACGTCGCCGCAGGGCCGAACCGCCGCTCGGCCAACTGCAGGCTGCGTGCCGACACGTCGGCACAGGTCAGCCGGGCCGTGGGGAGATGCTGCTGGAACGACGGAATCGACGCCCCCACGCCGGCCCCGAAATCAAGAATCCGGGGGTTCGCGGGGACAGTGTCCGACCCCGACCCCAGTGATCGCCACAACCGCACGAGATCGCGGATCTTGTAGTCGGTGAAGTACTCTCCGCTCTCTCCCGAGAGCCGCAGGCTGTCGTTGAGCAGTTGGTCGTACCGCTCGGCATAGACGTCGAACTCCGCCTCCCGGGCTGGGTCATTCGGCAGCAGTCCCTCGGCGGGGGCTTCGTCGCCGGGTGTGGTCATCGATCGGTCTCCCGTCCGTGCGGCCCACCCGGTTGCTGCCACCAGAGACGCTCGGCGGCGACGACCCGCGCGATCCCCTGCAGCAGCGGGGTCTTCGCGAAGGGAGCCCCCTCGGGAACCAACCGGCTGCGAAACCGGAAGCGCATCGTATACAACCCGCTCAGGCTCCCCACACTGGTGGTGAAGAGCAGACGGCGGTGCGCCACACTCTGGAAGGTCGCCAGCAGTTCCGCCACCGTCGTCAGGCTCTCCGCCGCGACGATCTTCACGGTGGGATGTGCCGAGTCGGGCAGGGACCGCAGAGTCGCGATCGCCAGCCGGGCGGCATCATCGGTGTGGATGTAATCGCGGGCCGTGTCGAGGGGAACAAAAACCGGCACGGGACGATTTCGCACCACACAGCGGGCCATGGTGCTGATCAAACCCTGCCGTGTGTCTCCCGGAAGGGAGGCTCCATACAAGGTCGAGATGCGGGCCAGCAGCACGCGGCAGCCCGCAGCCACGAGCCGCGACTGCCGCAGGAGATTTTCCTGATGCAGCTTCCCCTCGGCGTAGGGGGTGGTCGGGGCCTCGCGGGTCGCCTCGTCGACCACCACCGCGCGGGAACCGGCATAGATCCCCCCCGCCGAACTGGCCAGCAGAAACCGGCCCGGTGTCTGGATCAGCAGAGGTTCGGCCCCCAGCCGGTCCACCAGCCACTCGAAGGCGCGATTCTCGGCCGCGACGACGGCGGAGGAACTCCCCATCCCCGCGACTCCCGCGGCCCAGTACAGTTCCCAGTGCCCCGCCTCCCGCGCCTGGCGCGCGAAGGCCGTCACGCTGGCCGCCAACTGGTCACGCAGCACGCGCTCATCCTGCCAGGCGAAGGGGAATCCAGACTCGAACATCGCGTTCGAGCCCGGCCGCAACTGCCGGTTGAGCGCTCTCCCCAGCAGGCCCCGGGCCCCCAGGACCCAGGTGGCTGTTTGTGGGACGGCAGACGGCGAGGGAGCCGTGATGGAGCAGGCCATCAGGGGTGCCTCCGCTGTCGGGTGGGCGTTGTGGTCACGACATACGGCGGCTTGCCCATGGCGATGCTCATGGTGAGCGCGAGGTATTCGGCAATCACCCCGAGGGCCAGCAGGATGCAGCCCGAGAAGAACGTGATCACAATCACGAGGGACGTCCAACCTTCGACGCTGACCCGACCGGTCAGTTTGGCATACAAGGCCCAGAGGGCGATGGCGATCGCCAACCCAATCGCCATCAGCCCCAACAGCGAGATGAACCGCAGGGGGCGGGCTCCGGCGGTCATCACCAGAAACGAAAAATGCGACAGCAGACCCCACAGCGAATAGCCCGACGGGCGGCCCATTTCGTCCCGCAGCGTGACCGGACAAAACCCCACCCGCGCGACAATCCACCGCAGGGCGACATCGAGGTAGACCCCGCTGCCACAGTAGGCGGCGAGACTGCGGGCCACTTCTCCGGTCACCAGGCGGAAACTGTGGAAATGCCCCATGGATTTCACCCCAATCAGCGCGTTGGCCAAGGTTTTGGCGAGGCGACTGGCACTGTTGCGCAGCCAGCCATGCGGCGGCGGATTGCGGGGCTGGGCATAGACCAACTGCAGCCCTTCGGTCAGCGCCAGGTCGAGCATGACCGGGATGTCGGCTGGGTTGTGTTGCCGGTCTTCGTCGAGGGTGACGACCCAGTCCCCCAGTGCTCCCGCCATGCCCGCCAGAGTCGCCGCATGTTGTCCGAAGTTGCGCGACAGCCAGACCGGGCGGACCCAGTCATCGCGGGCCGCCAGATGTTCGATCACCTGGTCCGAGCGATCGGGACCACAGTCATGTACCAGCAGCACTTCACAGATGACGAAGCGGTGGCCGGCGGGGGTCGACTGCTCAACCGTCAGCGGTTCAATTTCCCTCAGCAGCGCCTCGAGCGTCGATTCTCCACGATAGACGGGCACCACGACAGAGACCCGCTGGGTCGGCGGAAAGTCAGCGGCCTCCTCCCCTCGGCGGGATGCATCGACAACGGTCTGGCTCATGGCGTGCACTCCATGATCAGGTTGGTGTAGGGAATGCGGAAGAGGTCGTGGGCGACAAACGTCCGCACCTGGCCGAAGACGCCGGTGGCGAGCACGCGGTAAGCCGGCTCGGTCCGCACGTACTTTCCCTGATCCGATTTCAGCAAAAAGCGGACCAGCCACGACTGGTTCCCGGTGAACACACCATCGAGCGTGATCAGCCGGCCTCCCGGGCGCAGGGCGCGCTGGGCGAGGTGAAACAGGTTGGTCGCCGCCGCATCGTCAAGATGGTGAATCAGCCCGATCGCCAGGACCTGGTCAAATTGGCCGAAGTCGGCGACGGTATCGGGGGTCAGTTCGACACAATGGAACTCACCCCGGCTGCCGTAGTGCCGGCGGGCCGCCGCGAGGTAGGCGGGGCTCATGTCCAAACCGACATACTCGACTGGGGGCACCGACTGTGGCAGGCATTCGAGCATCGCCCCGGTCCCGCAGCCGATGTCGAGGACCCGTTCGCCGGGAGCGACCCGCAGGTGATGTTCCGCCAGGTGCCGCCGGTACCGGGTCCCCCGCATCGCATACTGGGCGAGATCGTACAGACAGGGGAGTGCCAGCAACGATTTCACGACGAACGATCTCTGTGACGATTGTGCGAGTTCCGCCGGTCGCAGGCCCCAATTGGACCGGTGAGATGACGGATGGCGGGTCGGTGGGGTGACGACGGCTTCGTGCGGCCTTTCTGAACTTTCAGACTAAACGGCCGAAGTAGCGCAGACAACTTGCACAGAGTCGAACTGGCGATCAATCTCGGGAAGACTCGGTCCTTTCCCCCCATTCCGGCATTTTCCGTTGAACACCACCTGCGAGACCCAGGACACCCCCCCTGCCCGTCTGCCAGACTCCCACGGTTCTCCCGGCGGAGGGGGGTGGAAACCGGTCGAGATGGCCAGTGCCGTGGTCTGTCTGCTGACCGCTCTGGCGGTCCGCTGGATCGCGGCCGACCATTCCCCGTCGTTTGATGAACTGTGGATTCTGGCCGGAGCGACGGGATACGGACAGGACTACCTCGGAGTTCAAAAAAACACACTGCAGACGGAGGCGATCTGCACGACGGCGATCGAGCACGCGCGATCCCCCTGGGTGGTCTGGTCCCATGGTGTGACCTTCCATCCCCCACTGCACATGGTGACTCTCTGGGGGTGGCGGGCTCTGTGGGGAGGGAGCGACTGGGTGGCTGCGATGTACTCGGCGGTCTGCTCGGTGGTGGGGATCGGGTTCGTGTTCGCGGCGCTGCGCTGGCAGGCCGGCGTGGGCCCCGCCACGTGCGTCTCCCTGTGCCTGGCCCTGTCTCCCGTGCAGACCCAGTTGGGAACGGAAATTCGGGGATATGGTTTGTTGCTGGCCCTTGTGGGCTGTGTGAGCTGGCAGATGGTGCGGATCGAGACCCTCGGGCCAACGCGCCGGCGAGTCTGGCTGCTGGGACTGACCCTGCTGCCGCTGATGCTGACGCATTACTTTGCGGCCGCCACGTGCCTCGGCGTCTGCGTATGGGGGCTGCTGCGATTGCGGGGGACATTCCGCTGGCAACTGGCGGGAGCGGTGTTGGTGGCGGCTTTGACCTTTCTTGTGATCTGGCTTCCCTTTGCCACACAACATCTCGAGAAATCGACGACGACCGTCCTCTACAAATCGAGTGAACCGTTCTTGCGCGGCGCAGCCCGGTCAGCCCTCGCACTCCCGGCGAAACTGCTGTTCGTGGTCACCCCCGAGCGCCAGCGGGAGGGGATGGTAGTCCTGGCAGTTTTCGGACTGTTGTCGGTCAGCGGTCTGTGGCGCAGTTCGCGGGTGACTCTCTGGGCCCTGCTGCTGGTGCTGCCGATTGGCCTGATGCTGGCGGTCGATGCCGCTCGGGGAACCAACCAGGCAGCCCTCACCCGCTATGCCGCGGCCGCTTCACTCGCGGCGGCGGCGACCCCGATTCTCTCGGCGTTCGCAATCCGGAACTGGCTGGGGTGGATCGTCGGCAGCGGCTGTGTGCTGTTGACCCTGGTGGGCTTGGGTGGCCCCCGTCAGGTGGGAAGTCCGTCGTTTGGTCCCATGCGGCAGGCGCTGTTGCCGATCCTGCGGGGGGAGTCTCCCCAGGTCCCTCTCGTGGTCGAGGTCACTTCCGGGCCCCTGGGGTTCTATGGACTGGCGATGATGCTGGAGTGGCTGCACACGCCGGAATTTCTTCCCCGCCCTGTCCTCTGGTTCCATAACCCACCGCAAGACGTCGAGACAACCCTTGCCGCGGCCACTCCCGACGGTCGGTTCTGGCTCTGCCTGCGGGCCGGCCCCCAGCCCAGCACCGGGCTTCCCGAATCGGTGCGCAACGCATTCCCCACCGCGCGCCCGGTCCGCCCCCCCAGCTACGTTCCCGCAGGACACGGGGGAGTCCAACCCGAACCCGCCGTCGAACTCTGGCTGCTGAAGGCCGGGCCCGGAAGCCGAGAGAAGAGCGCAGGGGAACCATAGAGCAGCAGAACGGAAACACGAGGGATGACCGCGGCTGAGTGGTGGCCGGTGTTCGTCTGCGGCCCCCTACGGTGTCGGCAGCGCGTCGTGGTGACGAACCTCCAGGTTTGTCAGTCGCAGCGGTGTGACCAGACCTGCGGCCGCGAACAGCACCAGAGAGCCCATCCCTCAGTCCAACAAGGGACGCAGTCGACTCCTTGCGGCGATGGGAATCGTCTTCCGGAAACCGATGCTGCCTTCGGTCCTGCCGCGCGCCGCCAACCTGATCGCGCGGGCCGGGCCAGGTTCCGATCCATCCCCTCACCGGGTACGATGACGAGGGAAAATTCTGGGCGTGTGACGTTTCCACACACGACGGAAATGGTTCCGGAGACAAACGATGATGCGTGAAGTCCGTCGACGACATGGGCTGCTGTTGGCCTGGGCCCTGGTGTGGGTTGGTCTGGTCCTCGGGGTCGACCGGGTCTCGGCACGGGCCCCGTCCGACCTGAAGCTCGGCCGGCTGCGGGTGGGGAAGATCCTGTTCCTGGGGAACAGCATCACCCTGCACGGACCCAAGGCGGATATCGGCTGGACCGGGAATTGGGGTATGGCCGCCAGTACACGCGAGAACGATTTTGTCCATCGTCTCCTGGCCCGGATCGGCGAGCAGGCGGGGGGCGAACCTGCAGTGAAGATCCGCAATCTGGCCGATTTTGAACGCCGGCTGCTCGACTTCGACCTCGACGAGGGCTTGCGGGACGAACTGAGGTTCCAGGCCGACCTGGTGATCGTGGCGCTGGGGGAGAACGCCACATCCCCCACCACCGATGCCGAGCGCGACACCTTCTCGCGGGCCTTCGACAACCTGCTGCGCAAGCTGGCCGCCCAGGGACAGCCGACGATTCTGGTCCGCAACTCGTTCTGGCCCGATGCCGAGAAAGACCGCTTGATCGAGCAGGCCACGCAACGGGCGCAGGCCGTGTTCGTCGATCTCGAGAAGCTGGGGGCCAATCCCGCACATGCGGCCCGTGCCGAACGGTCCATCGAACATGCCGGGGTGGCCGCTCATCCCGGCGACAAGGGGATGGAGGCGATTGCCAACGCGATCTGGCGGCGGCTGCTGCAGACCGCCGGTCTGGAAGAGTGACCAGCGCGTTCCGGGCGGGGCCAGAGCCACGGCTGCCCGTTGCGTGCGTTCTGTTCCGCGAATGTTTCCCCAAAACCCGAGTGACCTGCGGATGTTCCTCTCGCGTTATCGGTACCAGTTGATCATCGCGGTGCTGGGGTTGGTGGTTCTGGCGCAGCCGCTGCTCATGCATTACAGCCCGCGGATGATCAGCCGGGTGACCCCGCTGGTCTGGCTGTTGCAGATCGCCACCCTGGCGGGCCTCGCACTGGGAGCTGGGTTGGCGGCGTTCGGGAGCTGGCTGTCAAAGACTCCGGCGGTGCGCGAGAGCTTTCGGCGCTGGACTCTGACACTGGCCCTGCTGACGGTCGCTGGCGTGGGGTTGAGTGGAGTGGCGGTGCTGCTGAAGCGCGGTCTGCCGTATGGTTCCTTTCTGCGGCCATTCGACCAGGCGACCTGGTGTGGTCCCGCCTCGTCCGCATTTGTTGCCGGAGATCTGACACCCCGCCAGAAGATGTTGGGAGATGTGGTGCGGACCGTACTGAAACCCGGGGGCCGTGCCGCCACCCGCGAGGCGATTCTGGCCCAACTGGGGCCCAGCGAAACCGATGCGGCGGACAACTCCTCCGGGCAAGAGCTGATCTATCGCCTCGGTCCCGAACACGACTCGCTGTTCGCCATCGACGATGACTGGCTGCTGATCTGGTTTGATGAGAGCGGCCGGTTTCAGGGGTTTCGAATCCGCGCTGATTGAAGGCCCCGGAGAGTCGTGGCGACAACGCGTCGCGGTTTGTGATCTCCCTTGGTGGACCGGTCACACGAATTGACTGGCCCTGTTCGTCACCGTAGCATCGAAAATGAAAGCGTTTGATGGATCCCGCGTGGTGCCTTGGCCGGGTGTGTCAGTCACCTGCTGCGGTGAACGACGTTGCCCCGGGTGCCGCTGTCGTCCTGCGGCCCTGGGATTCAACCTCCGACCCGGAATCTGATCCCCGATCTGACACGGGCCGGTTGGCACCGGAAGAGAACTGGTGACGTATGAAACGAACAGGTTTCTGGCTCCCGCTGTTGATCTGGGGAGCGGTCTTGCTGATTTCAGGTCTGCTCTATTCGCGGATGCCCGATCGGATTCCGACGCATTGGAACTGGCGGGGGGAGATCGACGGCTGGGGAGACAAGCAGTGGGCCGCCTGGCTGATGCCCGCGATCATGCTGGGCCTGCTGCTGCTGTTCCAGCTTCTGCCCTGGCTCTCACCGCGCCAGTTCGAAATCGATTCATTTCGCAAGACCTATGACGTCATCATCGTCATGCTGATGCTGATGTTCGGCAGCCTGCACGTGGTGTTCCTGCTGCCGGCGGTCGGGCTGCAGGTGCCGGTCGATACCGTGGTCATGGCCATCCTGGCGGCCTTCTTCATGCTGCTGGGGACGGTCCTCGACAAGGTGCAGCGGAACTTCTTCGTGGGGGTCCGCACCCCCTGGACAATCGCCAGCGAGCGGGTCTGGAACGACACGCACCGCCTCGCCGCGAAACTGTTTTTCTGGTCGGGACTGTTGGGGATCGCAGCGGCGGTGATCTTGCCGCTGTGCGGCTGGAAGCCGTTCCTCGGCCTGCCGATCATCCTTCTGGGAGCGCTGGCGTCGGTCCCCTATTCGCTGTTCCGTTACAAACAACTCGAACGCCGGGGAGAGCTGGATGTCCCGGGGCAGAACCCGTAACGCCGGGTCACGAGCAGCGGCACGTTAGTGATCGTGGTCGTGATCATGGTCATGATCGTGATCGTGATCGTGCCCGGTCTCGGGGGCCTTGGCTGAGCCCGAGCCGTGATCATGATCGTGGTCATGGGTGTGGGCCGGTTCCAGGAACCCGATTGCCCAGGCCAGCAGCACACCGACAACCAGGGTGGCCGAGAGCCCGAACCGGTCGTGCGAGTGCATTTCAATCTCGGGGAGCAGATCGCTGAGGGCGATGCAGATGAAGACGCCGGCGGCGGCCGACATGGCGGCCGACACGATGGCCGCATGCTGCCCCTCGAACCGGGTGATGCCGTACTGGAACAGCAGCACGCCGAGGGGGCACATCAGGGCGTAGCCGAGGTTGACCACCAACTGCGCCTTCCGCGACCAGCCGCGGGCCGCCATCAGCGTGGTGATCGACAGCGAGTCGAGCGGTTTGTGCAGGGCGACCCCCAGGAAGGTCCCCACACCGGCCATCCACAACCCCTGCCCGAGCGACCCCAGATGGGTCACATCGGCGGCGACATGGGCCGCCAGGGCGATGCCATCGAGCAGGGTGTGCATCGACAGACCGATCAGAATTCCCAACCAACTCGCCGGGGCATGGGAATGACCATGATGATGGCCGTGAGCCTCATGGCCCTGGTGATCGTGGCTGTGATCATGGCTGTGGTCATGGCTGTGGTCATGGCTGTGGTCATGGCTGTGGTCATGATCATGGCCGCAGTCGGCATGCTGGGCCGCCCCCAGTTGGGGCAGCAGATCGGCTCCGTCGGCTGTTCCCGCCAGTTCATCATCGCCGCCGGGCATGCCGACGTGGGCGTGGAAGTGAAACCAGCGCATCAGGAAGAAGGTGAGGACCATGCCCCCCAGCAGCCAGCGGACGCACCAGTCGAGGCCGAGTCCACCGTCGCGGGCGATGCCATACCCGTGGGGCAACTGGTGCAGCACCCCCACCCCCAGCATCAACCCTCCCACGAGGCTGATCAGGAACTGCATGCGGCGATGCGTGAGATGAAACAACGAGGGGATGTAGCCCCCCAAAAGGGAGGCCAGCATCACCAGCAGGCACTGGACCGTCAGAACTCCGGTGGACGGACCGGCCGTCACAGCCGCCACGAGAGACAAACCACCAACCAGACTCGTCACCAAAAGAGGCATCACCACGTCCAAAAGGGTGTGAGGCACGTCGAGACGTCCTCAACATTGCTTTGCATCTGTAAGGTAATTGAAATTGGATGTTCAGACAATCAGCCCCCGTCACCCGGGAAAAGCAGAGCCCCAAGCCCACGTCTGCCAGAGCGGTCAATGGCGTGGCACCGCGCCACCGCCGGGACAGGCCACCTCGGCTTGTGCGGGGCACTCTGGAGCGGGAGAGCAGGTCACGATTTGCCTTTGAGACTCGCCCGGTTGCTCCCTCGTGCATGATGGCAGCAGTACCCGGTTCACCAATCCGGCATCCTCCGCTGCGCCGGTCCGTGGCCACTTTTCTGTCCCCGAGGTCACGCCCACTGGACTTGTGCGTGAACGCGATACGGCACACACCATCGGCCGGGGACGATTTCCTGTCCCGACCACGGGGGGGCCCGAACAGGCGGGGGACACTTCACTCGATGGTCCCGCTGAGTGACTGGCCGCCGAACGGTCCGTAGAGCCCCTGCTTCCAGGTCAGCTTCGTCAGAGGGCCGCGCTGCTTCAGCAGGTCTCCCAGTTCCCCTTCGAGGGTCGACCGGGCAAGTTCGCGCCCGTCCTGCAGCAGCCGTACCTCGGCTCCCCGCAATTCGAATTCGAGTGTGGTCGGGCCGTCGGTCCAGCGCGTCGCCGCCTGCAGATGCCCGGGCATTCGCAACTGATGGATCGCTCCGTAGCTGCGCCATTTGTCGGGGGCCAGGAACGGCTCGGCCTCGGGACGCCATTCGCACGGATCCTTCGCCGACGTCGAGACAAACAGTGAGTCTCCCACCGTCACCAGGCTGGCGACCCGCTGCCCCCACTGGTTCTTGACTGCGTTCCCCTGGTTCTCGGCATCGTACGGATGCAGCACCTGGTTCGAGAGAGGGGGATGGGTGAACATGCGGCGGGCGAGGCTCCACTCGCGGCGATCGGGGTGATACCGCCATAGTTCGCCCCACGGCCAGACGCCCACAAAGAGCTCTCCTCCGTAGAGAACGGTGGTCTGGGCCTCACGGACGGAGGGGGAGACCTCCGGGGGTACCGGAGGCCAGCCGGGCAGGTCGCGCAGTTCGGCCCCCATCAGTTCAAACAACCGGCCGGTGGGATACTGCCCCAGCAACAGGCGGTCCCCCCAGGCAAGTGAGGAGTAGAGCTGGAAGCTGACCCCCAGCGTCGGCTCGCGTGTCAGCCGCCAGACCCCGCCGCGCCATTCGTAAAACCCGCCGATGTTCGACCCGGTGACAATCCGGTCACCGAGCTGACCCCAGGCGAAGGTGGTTTCTCCCACCACGGGGAGCCGCAGGGTCTCGGCCCGGCCCAGATCCACCGCCGGTTCTCCCGGCTGCCAGGGGCAGGCATACAGCCGGGTGAACCCATCTTCCTCCGACTGGAACGGACGATACGGCTTGTCGTTGCGGTGGACGTGGTAGAAGCAGAGCCGTCCGAGGGCGTAGAAGAACCGTTCGAACTTGCCGAGGGTGGGGGGCTCGAGCAGCACAGTGCCGTTATAGCGGACCGTGCTTTCGCCGAATTCCAGCAGCCCATCGCCGACCCGCTGCGCTTCCTGGGTGCCCCCGATCTCGGGCTCGGCGGTCCAGGCGTGTTCGCGGGGGTTCCAGCGGGTGAGACCGCCGAAGGTGGAATAGAGCTGTTCGTCGCGGGCGACGAGGTAGGTGCCGCAGAGGGTGTTGGGACGGGGGAGTTCCGCAGCGGTCAATTCGTTCAGCGGCTTCGCGGGCCGAATGAACAACTGCACGGCATGCCGGTCGCCGCGCAGGCGGGTGTTGTACTGGTTGGCGAACCCCGCCCCGATGACCAGTGACCGATCGGCGGTCGCGGCTTCGAACAGGGTGCCGAAGCTCTGCCCGAGATCGGCCCCCCGATCGACCTGGACCCGAATGCGGGTGACCTTCTCGGCGGCTTGGATGGGGGTGGCTGGGGCGAGTTGCAGCAGTCCAAGCAGCATCGCGAAAAACCGAACGCACCTCGGCAATCGCACCCGTTGCGGCGCCCAGCGAGACTCGGAATCGCGCGCAGAGAATTGCGGAGCAAACACAATCATGGCGGGGATCTCGCAGGATGGACTGACCAGTTTCAGCCGTTATACCGCATGGTCCCTGGGGAGTCATGTGGGCTGGATCACCCTGCCACACCGTTGTTTCGGTTGCCTGCGAAAGCCCAAGTGCACGACGAAGGAAGCCGGCAGGTTATTGGACGGATCCCTACTGCGGACCGCACCGGAATGGAGGATCGGCAAGCGACCGGATCGGGAACTGGCAGGAGGACTGTCGAATGCTGGGGAGATTGTCAAAAAAAATCCCGCCCGACCATCGGTCGAGGACCGGGTCGAACGGGATCGGGAACAGGGGTTCAAGGCAGGCTCGGAACTCCGCTCACCTGCGCACAAACCACCATGCCAGCCAGCACAAAGCCGGCAACAGCAGGAAGATGAGGGCGAAGGTGGTGAGGGTCGAGCGGGTGTCGTCGGGCCAACGGGCCATGGGGATTAGCCGATGATTTCGGGGTCGGTCTCGGGAACCGCCGGGCTCGCGGGGTCGAACCACTCGTGCTTGAACTCGATCCGCTTCTTGTGCTTCATCGCGAGATTCGAGGTGATCGCCATGATCGCGTCGGCCATCGCCCGTTCTCCCGGGCAGCGCAGGCCACCCTTCTCACGCGGGGTCCCCAGCGGGACGTTGTTGCGGATGTTCCAGGCGAAGTGCTCCATCTCTTCGGTGTAACCGCGGCTCACCTTTTCTTCGCTGGCCGGTCCCGACGCCGCCGCAGCCGCCGCCGGGGCCAGGCTGGGGCTGGTCGAGACGACCGGCCCTCCTCCCGACTCGCGCTGCACGACCCGCAGCCGCTGTCCGGGGCCACCGCCCCCGGTGTCGCCCCCTTCTTCCTTGTAGAGCATCACCTTCTGTTCCAGCTCGGTGATCAGCGTTCCCCGGCTGCCGTAGATGGTTTCGCCATACGGCTCGAGCCGGTTCGTGTTGATCGACGAGTAGGTCACAATCGCAATGTCGTTGTGGTCCTCTTCGTAGTTCCGGCCGGGGAACTCGAGGGTCACGTAGACATGATCGTCGATTTCGCGGGGATCCTTCTGCTTGTCTTCCGACCCGACCCCCTTCACGCCGTAGAAGTTCTTTCCGCCGAAGCCGTGCACGGCCACGGGATGCACTTCCGACCGCCCCTGCGACAGGAAGATGCTGCAGGCGTCGAGCTGGTGGCTGCCCAGTTCGGCCATCAGTCCACCGCCGGTCTTGCGGAAGAGCCGCCAGTTGATGAGCTGGTCGAGCGAGTCGAAGCCCCACTTCTGCACGTCGGCCAACTGCGAGTCTTCCTGCGGCACCTTCTTCGACCAACTGTCGGAGTTGGGGAAGCTGTTGTTGCGGTGCCAGCTCGCGCGAATGAATTTGATGTCTCCCAGCAGCCCCTGCGAGACGAGGTCATTCGCGTTGGCGTAGAGGATGCTGTAGTGCCGCTGGTGTCCGACCGCCAGCACGCGGTTGGTCTCGCGCGAGACGCGGATCATCTCCTTGCACTCGGCAATGCTGTGGGCCATCAGCTTCTCGCACAGCACGTGTTTGCCCGCCTTCATCGCGTCGATGGCGATCTTGCTGTGCGTGTTGAGCGGGGTGGCGATGACCACCGCTTCGATCTGCGGGTCGGCCAAGAGCTGCTCGTGGTTGTCGTAGACCTTGATCTTGCTGGCGGTGGCGTGGCCGAGCTTCTTGTTGAGCCCCACGCGGTGCTCGTTGTTGTCGCCGACGAACGCCCGCTTCTGGTTCGACGGCCGCAGGTCGGCAATCGCCACGATGTCGAAATACTCGGGGGGATGCTGGGTGAGCAGCACCGAGCCTTCGTCACCGGTGCCAATGAAGCCGACCTTCAACGGGGTGCCATGCAGCTTCTCGTACCCGAAGTAAAACGCCCCGAGGGCCGAGGTTGCCCCGGCCGCCTTCAAAAACGCCCGGCGGGAGACCCCCGCCTGGTCGACGGCATCCTGGAAGTTCTGAACGCCAATCGCGCGCTGTTCCGCGGTCAGTTGCATGACAGGTCCTTCGAACGGTTCAACAACAAAAAAAGCAGGAAATGCGACAGGTAACCGACGGCACGGCGACGCGGGGAGCAGCCTGGCTCACCCGCGCAGGGCCCCTCGTAAGTGACTACGGTTTTGCGGGGGCGGACCGCGAGAAGAGTTTCGCGACCAGGGCGTCGAGCCCCAGCCATTTGCCCGTCGGCAGCGAGGCGATCGCCAGCAGGGCCAGCGCCTCGATGAGGTTCTTGTTCACAAACAGCGAGTGCTCGGGCCCGGGGGCCTCGGGCACACCCGGCCAGGGGGGCATCGGCAGGTAGAAGAGCACCATCAGGCCGGCCCCCGCCAGGGCGGCGAGCCGCGAGAAGAGCCCGACAATCAACAGCAGCCCCAGCGCAGTCAGCAGCCACATGGTCGTCAAATCGACCTGCCGCAATTGCGACATCGGCGGGGGAAGCGGTCCCTTCTGGTTCTGCTTCACATCGAGCAGGGCGTAGGCCTTGGTTTCGAAGTCTTTGACCGCCCCGTCGAGGGGACCCAGGACTTCCGCCTTCTTCTCCATCAGCTTCGACCACCGCTTGTCCTGGTGTTCGAACTGGTAGTCGGTGCGGGCGGTGGCCCACTCGGCGTTGTAGCGGTCCAGCATCTGGCGGTAGACCTCGACTTCGCCAATTCGTTCCTTGCGGCCGTTGACCTCCTGCCCCAGCCGGGCCGGGTCTTCCTTGAGCCAGACCTGCAGCCGTTCTTTCAGCCCGAGCTTGCCGCTTTCTTCGTACAGCCGGTCGACCGCTTTGCTCCACGCCGCGAGTTGCGCGGGGGCGATCGGCCCGGCGGCGGGGGCCGCACCGTCGGCGGCGGGCTCGGTGGCCGGGGTTCCCGCCAGAGCCAGCAGCGCTTCCTTCTCTTCTCCCACGAGGCGGAAGTTGGAGGTCAGCAGTTTGCGTTTGGCGTCGTAGGCGACCGTGGGCTTGTCGACGCCGGTCTTGTACTTGCCGAGGGGCTTGAACTTCGCCAGATCGATCCCCTCGGGGAGGGCGTCGAGGCGGGCGCGGAATTCTCCGGCCCCATCGAGCAGCAGGTTGAGCCGCGATTTCTGGTCGTCGGTCAGCCCGTAGTACTGCACGAAGCGGTTCCGCCAGTCGTCGAGGCGGGCGATCTGGGCGTCGTAATCGAGCTTCTTCAGCCCGTCGGGGTCATCGCACAGGCTGCGGAAATAGTCACGGAACGGCCCCTTGGCGTTGGAGAGGTAACCTTCGGCCGTCCAGGGCTTCGAGGTTCCCTGGGTCTTCAGTTTCCAGATCCCCTCGTAGAGGAACTGCCAACCAATGGAGACCCGCAACAGCACCAGGAAGAGGCAGGCCAACAGCGAAATCTGGGTGGGGCGAGCAGGCACGGCGCTTCGTCAGGGTTCGCGTCAGGAAGTGGGAAGGTCGGGGAACATGAGGTCGGACTCGGTCAGGCCGCAGGCGACCCACACAGCCCGTTGCCCCGGTTCCGGGGTGGGAATCAGCAAGGTGCCGATCTCCGGATGATTATGGCAATACTGCTGGGCTCTTTCGACCCCGAGTACGAAAAAGGCGGTCGACAAGGCCTCGGCCTGGGCGGCCGTGGGGGCCACAACGGTGGCTGAGAGCATTCCCTCGGCGGGCCACCCGGTGCGGGGATCGATGAGATGGCCATACTTCCGCCCCCGGTGCCGGAAGAACTGCACACCCGAACCGCTGGTCGAAAGCCCGCGGTCCTTGAGCCAGAGGGTGGCGAGGGTCTGCTGCGGAAATTGCGGGTGTCGAATGCCCACGGGCCACCCATCGACCCCCGCCAGCGAACCCCGGGCCAGCAGGCTGCTGTACCCGCCATGCAGCAGCCAGGCGTGCTCGGGGGGTGTGGGGGGCCCGCTCGCCGGTTCTGTCGGGCTGGTGTCGTCTCCCGCCGGTTGTGCCGGTTGTGGGGCGTGGATGGCTTCGTTGGGTTGGATCACTCCCGCCTCCCGAGCGGCCAACCAGGCGTCGAGAATCTGCCCGGCCCGATCGAGGGCGTATCCCTTGCCGAAGGCGTTGAAGTTGAGCTGTGTCTGCGGGTGGGTGAAGGCGACCGTCTGCTGGTGGGGATCGAGCCGCACGTGCTGGAACCCGGTCGCGGCCCGGGCGGCGGCCACCTCGGCCTCGGTGGGGGGCTGGCTGTTGCGGAGTGCCGTGCGCCACAGCGCCACCAGCGGCGTGGCGGTCGGATCGAACGCTCCTTCGGTTTCCGTGGCCAACGCGAGGGCGTCGCGGATCAGAGCGAACAGTTCGGGATCGGTCGGAACGCCGGCGGGACTGGCGGCGGCGGCGTGCGCATTCAACTGCGAGAGAGTGGACGAGGGGCGATAGATCGAGAGGAGTTGTTCCAGTCGCGCGACCTCGGTCAGGGCGTCGGACGCGGCCTGCAGCCGGGCGGCGGGACCGGGGTTGAAGATCACCTCGAAATCGGCCGCCATCGCTGTCTGCGACAGGCGGATCGTGTTGGTCGGCAGCCCGGGAACCTCGGCAGCCGGTGCGGAGCCTGACCCGGGGAACGGAGTGGGCTCCCCCGCAGGCCACGGCAGTTGTCCCGTCAGGAACCTTCGACGGCTGGTCACATTCGCTCCGGCCGGGGTGGAATGACCGGAGGTCGCGCAGCCTGTGAACTGGGGGCTGACGACGCCGGTGCCGTCGGGGCGTCGGGCGACGTCGGTTCCAACACGTGGGTCAGCCCTTCGTGGATGGTCGGATAGCGCGGGGTCCAGCCGAGGTCTTCGCGCAGCCGGCGGTTCGAACAGCGTTTGTTGAGGCCTCCCGCAGCGGGCATGTCCCCCTCGGCGAAACGGGGCTCGGGGGCACCGACCCGTTGGGTGATGGCCTGGTAGAACTCGCGGCGGGTGAGGGGTTGGTTGTCGACGGCGAGCCAGGTGCTGCCCACCGCGGCGCGCTCGGCCACCGCCAGCACGGCGGTCGCCAGGTCATCGACGTGAATGAGGTTGAGCCAGGCGTCGGGACGGCCCGTGAGGGGCGTCCCCGCGCGGAGTTGCTCGACCCGGGCAATCAACCGGCCCGGCCCGTAGATTCCCGCCGAACGGACAATCTGCGCGTGGGGCCAGCGGTCCTGCAGCAGACGTTCGGCGGCAAGGCAGACCTGACCATTCTCGGCCTGCGGCTCGGTGGCCGAGGCTTCATCGATCCATTCGCCCCCCTCCTGCCCATAGACACTGGTGCTCGACACCGAGATGACCCGCCGGGGGGGGACCGGGCAGTGGGCGATGAGGTGGGCGAGCCCGTCGACATACACCTCGCGTTGCGAGTGCCCGGCCCGGCGGTCGAGCCCCACCGCCAGCAGCAGCGTGTCGATCTGGGTGAACGTGGGGAGCGACTGCGGCTGCGTGAGATCTCCCAGAACGGGGTACCAGCCCTGGCGGCGGAACTCATCGGCCCGGGCGGTGCTGCGGGTGAGGGCGTGGACGGCATGCCCGGCGTGCTGCCACAACGCGGCGACCCGTTGACCGAGGTAGCCGCAGCCGATGATGAGATGCGGGGTGGAGAGTGAAGTGGTCATGACTCCAGTTTACTGTGCACCTCAAAAATGAGCGAAGCACGGGAAAGTGGCGGAGTGATGACCTGGGAAGGATGGCTGATTCGCGGCTCGACCAGGGATCATACAGACGCGGTGGAGACTGGACGGTGCCGTATGGTAACCTCAGGCGAAACAGTGCCTGTCCAAAGGGAAAGCCGAGGCTCTCATGGCGCGTGATCTGGTGGTTTTGTGTGATGGGACGGAAAATCAGTTGAGCGGTGACGAGACCAATGTGCTTCGTCTCTATCGGATGCTGGTGCGCGACGGCCAGCAGATTGTCTATTACGACTCAGGGGTCGGCACGACCCCCACGGCGGACCGGGTGACACTTCGGGCCAATCAGGTCCGCAAGAAACTGGACGCGGCGGTCGGGCTTTCGATCCGGCATCACTTTCTCAAGGCCTATCGCTTCCTGCTGACCCATTACGAACCGGGCGATCGGGTCTGGCTGTTTGGATTCTCGCGGGGAGCCTACACGGCGCGGGCGGTCGCCGGTGCGCTCCATGCCTTTGGCCTGTTGCGTCGGGAATTGGTCGGTCTGGAGGATGTTTTGTGGGAGGATTACTCGGGGACCAATCCGGACGACAAGGCGAGCAGCCAGCAGTTTTTCGCTGCCTCGTGGAGGTTCCGGAACTACTTCGCGCAGCAGGTCCCCGACGCGAAGGAAGAAGGCCGGTTGCCGATTCACTTTTGCGGTGTCTGGGACACCGTGAGTGCGTTTGGATGGGTCAGCCAGATGCGGTCGCTCTACTACACCGCCCAGAATCCTTCGGTGACATTTGTGCGGCACGCCGTATCGATTGACGAACGGCGCTCGATGTTTCAGGCCAACCTCTTCCGGGCCAAGCCCGCTTCCACCAGCGGTTTTGGTCCAGTGCCGCTCAAACAGGTCTGGTTCGCGGGGGTCCATTCCGACGTGGGGGGCGGCTATCCCGACGCCGAAAGTGGCCTGTCGAAGGTCGCCCTGCAGTGGATGGTCGTGGAGGCCGAGTTGTGTGGCTTACGAATCGACGCCAACAAAGCTCAAGAGATTCTGTATCCCACCAAACCGCAAACCCACCCCGTCGACCCCTTCGACACGAAGCACGAGTCGCTCTCCGGGGCACTGTGGAACACGATTGAATTGGTTCCCCAGAGACGATTCAACGAACGCCACAAGGAGTACGGCCTCAAGGCTCCGAATCTGTGGCGTTCCCGCCCGGTGTTGGACCTCAACGATCGCGGTGAAGTGAGTCTACCCACATTGCATCAATCTGTCCTGGATCGCATGAACAGGCCGGATTGCCAGTATTCGCCGGGGAACATCCCGGAAAAATATCTCGTAGAACCCTGGTCCGCGACTGCGCCTGCCGCGCAACAGCCGTTGGATTCCTGACAAGTGCAGACGCCACCCCGGTTCACTTGAACCAGGGTGGCGACTGTTTCAGAAGCGTCTCGTCCACCAGCGATGTCGGGGGGATGACCTTATCGTCCCGCCCGCTCCTTCAGCTCGCGCACCTCATTCCGCAGATCGGTGATCTGCTCCTGCAGCTCGCGCAGGGTGCGGACCAGTTTCTCGTCGGGGCCCGGCGATTTGTTGCCGCCGCGCTTTGCCTTCAGCGCCTGCGCTTTGTCCCAGAGCTTCTCGGCCGCTTCGGGGTTGCCCGCCTCTTTCATCTGACGTGCTTCCTGCTCGAGGGCGGCGATCATGTCGGCCCCCTCTTTGTCCTTTTTGCCGGCCAGCTTCTGCTTGAGCGCCTCGGCCTCTTTGGCCAATCGCTTGGCGGCGTCGTGGTTGCCCGTCTCTTTCAGCATTCGCGACGCCTTTTCGAGGGCGGCGATGCGGTTGGCCGCGTCACCTCCAGCCTCCGGCGACTTGGCCGAGAGAATCATCACTTGTGGCTGGCCCGGTTTCTGAATCACCTTCTGGCCCGGCTCACCCTTTCCCACCTCGACGACGTCCGACTCGACAAACGCAAACACCTTCCCCTGGTCTCCCACCATCTTCTGGACCAGCGACTCGATCTCGGTTTTCAGTTTTTGCTTCAGGTCGGCCGACATCTTTTCACCCGCCTGCTCGGCCCCGGCGAGTTTCTCTTTCAGCCCCTGGATCCGGGCCTCCAGGCCTGTCTCCCCTTCCAGGGACTTCAGGACCTTCACTTCCACGTCGCGGATGCTTCCCTGGGCCTGACCTCCGGGGGCGCCAAACTGGAACATTCCGACTCTGGCCGGGGCGGGTTGTGTCAGCCGGCGGAGCATGTCGGCGGCGGCCCGCTTCTTTACGGCGGCCTCTTTCTGCCCTTCCGCCTCGAGCTTCTCGGCTCCCTTGGTCAACCGGTCGGCCAGAGCCTCCAGCTCCTGCTTCGCCTCGGCATCCTCAATGCCCGTCGTGGCGATCACCGACATCGTGCGGGTCACGGTGGTTTGCTGCTGCTGCTGTTGCGGCTGGCCTCCCGACGCCTGGATCTGGAACTGCAAGCCCTTGGGGGCGGGGTTCGCCGGGGCAGGCTGAGGGGCGTCCCCCTCTTTCTTTGCCGGTTCCAGCTTCAGTTCGAGCTGCGCTCCGTCGGCTGAGGGGGTCAGCACCGCCCCCTCAATCACCAATTCGACCGCCTCCGCCGCCGGCTTCTCCGCAGCCGTCGGGGGAGCCCCATCATCGGCACACAGCCCAGCCGCCCCCACCAGACACACTCCCAAACACCACCGCGACGCCGTCCAACGCAACATCCGAATCC
>Ga0315903_10004244_pt1 | contig 19264 bp, 23 predicted proteins | sample LakEriMetagenome_7_FD_203524 | JGI IMG/M metagenome (GOLD analysis project Ga0315903, IMG submission 203524) | Freshwater fungal communities from buoy surface, Lake Erie, Ohio, United States - Buoy 2 MA119 | ecosystem: Environmental > Aquatic > Freshwater > Lake | place: USA: Lake Erie, Ohio...
AGGGACGAATTCAAAGATAGTGATCACAGGAGATGTGGAGCAAGCTGACCGACATAGCGGAGACAACGGCTTGCTGGATCTGTGTGAACGCTTGCAGAGTACGCCTGTTGCAGGTATCTCTGTTTGTGCTTTAGAGGCCCGGGACGTTCAGCGTCACCGGATTATTGGGTCAGTGTTGAAACTCTACGCAGATTAGGAGGTGATAATTTCGTAGATTTCCCGCCAATTTTTAACAACCGGAATTTGCTCGTTGGCATGACTCATATTATGACCATGTTCCATTAGGATACTTTTTAAACCAAGTTCGTGTCCAACTTCAGCATTTTCCGGCTTGTCTTCTACCCACCAGCATCCTGAGTCTCTGTAGGGCTCCAGTGCTTCATTTTTATCAGCACCAGTTTCCAAACAAACAATCTGTTCAAAAGCAGTCTTACCAAACAGTTTGGCAAGATTCATTTCGCGCAGGCGTTGTGCGTTTACGTCTGTTGACAAACTTGTGATGCAGTGAAACACATATCCGTGTTCCTCATGCAGTCGTTTCACATAGAACATGGCATCACGCAAGGGTGGCAAGAAGCCGATTGCGGCTGATTCATTAAACAATTTGATCAGTTTGCGACCTTGATCTCGACTGATCCCATAGCGTTCACCAATGTCGTACACAAACTCTGAGCCGGGTTGCTTTTCGTGTCCGTGTTGCTCCATCCAGATGGCAAAGGCATACTCCCAATTTAATAGAACGCCATCGGCGTCAACTAGGATCAACTTGTTGGGATTGTACTTGGGGTTTGGACTCTTCGGGCTTTTCAACTTTGACATCATATCCATTCTCGTTAAACAACCTTGTTATGGTTGCCTCATAGTGTTTCATGTAGTATTCCACAATGCGGTCAAAGTCCCTGGGGACTTGTACACCGCCCATGCTACATTTTAACACACTTAAGGTTTTAAAGTCAAGTATTACATTTGCCGTTTGATGATCACGGTTTTTTAAGTTTTTGGCCACGGCCATTACTTCATCAATCTGCCCGTTGGGTTTTGTGTAGTAGGTTAGAATTAGGTATCTCATGGTGTACTTAAATGTTTTTGATGGTTTTGTAAATTTTTTCTGTTACGATCAACAAGTTTAGATAATAATCCAAGATCGGGAGGTATTTTTAATTGATTGCATAGTTTGTTGTAGGCATCAGCAGATTTAGTAAAATCAGAAAAAAAATCTCCATACATTATTTCAACATCTGTGCTGGGCAAATGCTTCGACCCATTACTGTTTGGAAAGAGTTCACCATAAGTAAGTTTTCCTTGGCAAAACAAATGTAAAAAATGATTGCGTTTTTCTTGATCTTGATTGCTTAGTATAAATTTGATTTCAGCAAAGTCTTTGGGCACCAACACACGATTTAATACTTTTCTTTTGAAGTCTTCTTCAATGTTAGCTTCGTACCCTTCGGCGTTTATGCGTACAAATCTTGCTTGATTGATTTTTTTTAATATTTCTACATGATCAGGCCATTTATACAAATGATATGGGATACAGATGCGTTGAATATTATGTTCGCCACAAAGGTCATTAAACTTCATCAAATATTGTGTAAAATTTGTTTGCCAATCAGATTTTATCAAGCTATGAGAGTTTAACCATTTTTGTAAATAGTTTGGATTATTTTGTAAATCAGTTTCTAATTGTTGTCCAAGATGAGCAGACAGCCAACTGGCTATGAATTCTCCGCCGGCACCTTCTTGATAGTCAACTACAATTAACTGTTCAAGCATGGCTTAATAATTTTATCGTGTTGGCCCACATTTTGTGAGTTTTTGGTCCTGGGTGTGTGCCTGAAACATCTTGATCACATTGTGGCATAAGATTGATGGCACCAGAGCGTTGTTGTCCAGAACTAATATTTAAACAATTAGGAACCAGTATTTTGACCTGTTGTATAAGTGCATCGATATCTTCTTGATCTCTGTCAATCCAAAAAAACACAATATGAGTCGTTGGTGTGTAGCATTTTGATTCAATGAAATTTTTCAAGTTGATCACACTATGATGATTCATGTAATTCCCTGACAATCCATAATTTTGACTGTGTTCAAACTGTGATGTCAGTATATACGGTTCGTGGACGCCTATTCCAAACACAATACTGTTGCCAAAAAATGCCCAGTCTGCTGGCCAATCGTAGTCTCGGCAATGACGATATCCTTGGTTATTAAATTTATATTCAATCAACCCGGTGGAATCTTTGCCCCACGAATGTACAATTTGACCGCGATGGTTCCAGGCTGGTTGATAACAGTTGTTAATTGATTTGGCCAAGTTCAATCAGTGTGGCACTCAGGTTAATTTCTTGATCTGCAACCAAGGGGATCTTGGCCATGCCATCACGAATGATCACAATGGCCTGGTCTTGTTGCTCAGGTGTCCGGCCCCACAGATCTAAGTTGTTGTACATCCAGGTGAATATCTCACTGGATTCTTCTGGATCAGAACTTTGGCACAGCAGAGTTCTTGCCTGTTTGATCTGCCCGTGCTTGAACAAGTCCACACATTCCAGCTTCCAGTCTCGTGCGCTCTTGTCACTGGCCGAGGGCGGTGCCAGTGTGCCCGACACAGAGTTGGGCTGTAGCAAGTTCAAACACTTGCGTAGGTCTGGATATGTTGCCTTAACATAAGTGTCTAGCACATCTAGATCAAACTCCACGCCTTCTGTGACCAACACGGTGGCCGCACGGGCAGTGAACTCTGTGTGATCTGTCTTGGTGATATGGAACCCTTGACAACGTGAGTGCAAGGGCGGGATAATTTTGCTGGGATAGTTACAGGTCAGAATGAATCTCACTGTTTGACTGTAGTCTTCCATGAGGTTACGAAGTGCAGGCTGTACACTGTTGGGATTCATGTAGTCTGCTTCGTCAATCAACACCACCTTGAATTTGCCAAACGGCATGGTCTGACAAAAACTGATCAGTCGATCCACCCATTCAACCTTGCGAGCTTCCTTGGATCCGTTGGCGTACATTACGTCATACTCGTCCACGCCCAGTTCGTTGATCAGGAGTTTGGCTAGAGTTGTTTTGCCTGTGCCTGCAGAACCACTCAACATCAAGTGTGGAATAGTCCCGTCCTTGATCCATTGTGTGACCTGTTCGCGTTGACTGTCGTCCACAAACACGTAGCCGTCTACGGTCTTGGGCCTATACGCCTCAACCCACAATTCCTTCATATGATATCCTTTTTTGATTTAATACTAATACTACATTATAGCCTTGATTGACACACGCTGTCAACTTTGCTTTGTTCTTTTCTTCTAACACTAGATCTTTGCCGTGCTTGTTCCAGGTCCATTTTGACTTAATTTCGTAGACTGTGTTATCGATAATGAAATCGCTAATATACAATCTTTCAGTGTTGTTAGTAGGATCAATATACCATACAGATGGTCCTCGTTTTACGTTTGATACTACCCATTCAATACCGTTGTCAAATTCAAGTTCCTCAAGGAACTCAAACTCATATGTCCCTTGATAAGTCAGTTGTGTGTTTTTAAACGGAAGTATAGGACATTCTAAATTATTCTGCCATGGATTTTTGTCCCAATGTTCTTGCATTGTTTTGGCAAGTTTCTGATAATGCCCGTTTGCCCTTCGTGTCGCCCCACCTTTAATCTGTGAAGTTTTTGTTATCCCTAACGCTGTTCTAGTTGCTAGTGATCTTGCGGCGTTTTGTTTATGGTCTACATTCTCTGAGAATGCCTTGCGTTTCCCCGGGCAAGAGTTTTGATGTGCCGAACAGCAAACTTTTCCTTTAGCAAATCTATACTTTGCTATGCTTCCGCAACCGTATTCGCACAGTTCGGTGGTCTCGATTGTTTCTGCTTTAGGTCTTTGATATGGCATAATTTCTCCTCTACATATTTATGAATAGAGAAGTTTTTTCAACCCATAACTTATTCTTCAACTCCAAAATGTTTCTTAATCTTTTTGCTATACGAATCGTATGGTAAACTTGTTTCTTCGTTAGCAAGTTCAGCACATTCCCGAACAATCAACTCGGCGAACCTGTTCAACTGTGCAGGCAAAAGTTTATCTGTGTTGGGTCTGGTCCAATATTCATCTGCCCAGATTTTATCTTTGAGATTTTGAATTTGTTTGTTCATTCTTCAACTTCAGTAGGTTTGAAAAAGGGCGTTGACCCCATCATCTTAAGAAATTTTAAAGTAGTAGGAAAAGTATCCAACGAACCGCGGTGGCGTTCAATTCTTACTTCTCCGTTGTGTTCTGTGCCGTAGAAAAACTGTTCTGTGGCACCACCTTCGATTTGTTGTTTAAAATATTCAATCATTCTTCAACTCCAAAATGTTGTTTAATCTCGTTGATACATTGTGAACCACCATTCAACCAAGTATCCACTGATTCGGGAACAGGATCACTGATAACTTGCTCACAACAGCCGATACATTCCCGCACAATCAACTCGGCGAACTTTTCTTTGCTAAAGATTAGTTCCCCATCATACTCCACAAGACTCTGTGCGGCAAACCGTTCTAACATTGGTATCTTTTTCATAGTCCTACTTGCTTTCCAAATAAACAATAAACTTCGAACCACTTGGTAGGAGGATTCTCAATGAAATATGGATTCACACGGAATGTGATTTCCCAGTCTCTTGACCACTGAAAGTGTCGTGTTCCAAATCTAATATTAAACCAAAGATTACTCATACATTGCCCAATCCTATTCTTGAATATCCTAACTTGGATTTGATATCTCGTCTGTCTCGGTTCCGTTCTGGTTTCCAGGCTCTAGGATCCACAGTCTCACCAGTTAGTTCATAACGGAAGTCTGGGTCATAAACCATATAGCCCAGTTTGTTCCATTTGATTACACCGTCATCAAAACGGAAAATACAACCACGACACATGCAGAAACTGGCACCGTTATTACTCATTACATTGCCATTGACTGTGCCCACATACTTGACTACATTACCCTTGTGCATTTCTCTCAAGGCTTCGAAGTAGTCGATCATTCTTCAACTCCAAAATGTTGTTTAATCATCATGCCTTTTGTCAGGGTAATATACCCGCATCCAAGTGAGCTGGGTCTTTCCTGGTCTGCAATTTCTGCACACTCAAGAACGATCAACTCAGCAAGTTTTTCGTTGTATGCTTCGATCCATTGCTCGACCCCAAGTTTGCCAGCAGGTATGCTGGCTCGAGCCTGTTCAGCCAGTTGCTGAATCCGCTGATTCATGTGCGCCCTGGAGGAAGTTTTGTTGTGCCAAATTGCCGTTCAAAAGATCCTGGCCCTTGCATGTCTTCGGGCAAGGGCGGAGGAACCCAGCGTTCTTTCTTTGGCTTCTCGCCAAATATTGAGTCAAGTCGATTGTTGAGTTCGTCCAAGGGAATGCTCAACGGACGTGGTCTTGATCCTTTACTCATTTTTTAAGTGCCTTCCAGACTTTTTCTTTTTCCAATTGTTCTAACCATTCTTCTTCACCTGCAAAACCTGAGGTGTTTTTTAACATCTCGTCCACAGCAAATTTTACACGATACAAGTCTTGTTTGCAAGGCCAATTGTTCCAACCTGTCTCATACGGATCCGTAGCACCTCGATACATTTTCTGGCATTCGGCAATGACTCGGTCAACGTTCCAGTCTATGATCATATCAATTGTGTTGCATGTGTGCGGGTTTGGCTTCCACGTGAATGGCAGCAGAGAATGTGGTATCCTGTGGTTCCTCATCAGATTCCAGCATGACGTCTTTGGGATCCACTCTGCGTAGAGTTTGCTTGCCGTTTTCATCTTCAATTTCAATACCACGTGTCCAACGACCGTGTTCCACACATACCCAGGTGCCAACTTTGATGTCCTTTTGGTCTGGACCCACGGCGTAGACCCGGCCCCAGCGTGGACGAATACCTGAACTCTTGCCATTGTCACTGGGAAGAATAAGGCCGCCACGACTCAAACGTTCTGTAAATGTCATGTCACCAACAATCACAGCATCGCGCAAGGGCTTGAGCTGATCGCGATCAATGCGGTGTGGTGAAAACGCTGCTTTGGTCATACGTCATTATCCCCGGGTTTCGAACTGGGACGAGTGGCTTTGACTTGTCTTTGATATTGATTGTTTACCTGTTCGGTTTTCTTTCTAATTACTCGGCCACGATCGTCAATTTCATCCCCACGAGCGTTGACTTTCATGTTGCCTATAGCTCGAACTTTTTCGTTTTTTAAACGCAGTGCGCCCATGTCCACAGTCTTGCCATTGGCCGATCGATATATTTCTTTGCTCATAATTGTCTCCTAAAAACATATTTAACGCAAGAACTCGCTCACGTCTAAATCATAATACATTGAGTCAATTTGGTGTACTCCCAACAGGTACAACACATAACTGGCTGTGCTTGAACCTCGTCCCACGCCCCAAATTACTCGATTGTCACGCATGACATCCACAAGATATTTTAAGTAACGCAACAAATCAAACAGACCACGCTCTTGATACAACAACAATTCATGACCCACACGCTGTAGTTTTTCTGATGTGTCACACATGGCAATCATGTGTTCGGCAATGTCCAACTGCTTGTACTGGTCGGGCATGTGCCAAGTATTGCGACAACGATGATCAAATTCTTCAAGCGTTTCTTGGGCTAGTTTATCGTAATCAATAAACTTAGGAATGTCTTCCAAGATCAGTGCAGCAGATTCTAAATCTATTGCAGGCTGTACCAGCAGTCCGTTGAGATTGGTCAGCGATTGGCCACGCATGACCATGTTCACTACATCATCTTCATCAAATATAATTCTACCTACGTGATCACTTTTCATTGCGCGGAAACTTTCCATACACCACTATGTTGTCACTTGGGGGCAAGGTATTTTCCGGCCACTCCAGGGCCATTTCATGCCAACCAGTTGATATCACTTTGACAATATTTCCCGGAACTTGTTCCGGCTCGATGGTTTCGTGTTGTATGCTGGCTTTGTGCCACCATCCGTCAGGAACAAATGGTCCTGCAGAATCTTCTTCATCGTGTTGATACCAAACACCATCACCCAGTCTGCTAGAAATATCCAAACTGGTTATGACCATGCGCCCTTCCATGATGGCATTGAGTTTGTAGTATAGCATCATGCCAATGATCTGGTCAACTGGTTCTTCGGGCAAGGTGGTCACATTGCATCCGCCCAGCTGAAGAAACTCTGCACGTTCCATGTTGGCCTGATTTATAAACACTGTGCTTTCTAGTATGCCATGTACAAATGCCTTGAGTCGTTCCATAGCAACGTTTGTGCTGGCAGAGTCTTTGGTTTTGGTCAGTAAGTTCATACTTACATCATAACTGTTGATCTGTAGGCAGTCATCAAAGTAAATTCCTGCAAGGAATTCTAGATCATATTGTAATCGTACATTCATTTGATATTGATTTTCTTGTCAAAATTTATACTGCCGCTTTGCTTGTTGTAGGTCTCTTGAATTTTTTCTCGATACTTGTTTTGATAATTTTCTAGAGCCATGCGAATTTGATTACACAAATGTCCGTTTCCGGATCTTGTGGCTATTGAAAGTTTGTTTGAGAGTTCATTGACCTTACTGCTGAGTTCGTCAACAGTGAGTTCATCTAGGCTACCAATTAAAGGATGTTCCATAATGTATTATACATGGAACCAACCAGCTGAGTCAAGCAGTCTGGTTAACTCCAATTGCCCACACTGGCTACAGAACTTGTGCCCACAGGGATCATTCTAAAGTAGCTGTTCTTCAAAATAGTTGGTGCACCACCGGGTGCTGAACTATATTGAATTTGGGGAGTAAATGTACCTGCGGCGTTGGTGCGTACCATGCCCTTGATCACCACAGTGATTTGTTCATTTGTTGCTGTGCTGGCGGCTGTTACTGCCACGGCTGTGGCACTTGTGCCATAGATCCTACTGACTGCGCCCAAGATATTGGAAGCAGTAGAGGTTGTGTCAGCTGTATAGGTAATACTGGTCAGCGTTCCGCCTATGGCAAACAAGGTACTGAGTGTGTGACTGTTTGATCCCAGCGCACGACTGATGTAATACACACCTTCAAATCGATAGGTAGTGGTAGCATCCAGTGTGATAGCGCCATTGGTGGGAGAGTTGAATACTTTTTGTGCCGAAGCTGAGTCATTGGCCACATAGTCGTTGGCCAAGGCAATAAATTGTTCTGCTGGTAGTACGCCACGATTGCTTGCTGTGGCTGTGCCGTAGAACACCACGCCATCATATTCCATTGCACCTGCGGCTGCGGTACTTGTACTTGTGCCGGATGTGAATCTAACAGGCGCCTGGCTGGCTGAACCTGCTGTCGGACGAACAAAGCCTGCCACGTTACCGCCAGTGACGTTGCCACCAGTGCTGATTTGACCTGCTGTGCTCACAAGATTGCCACCTGTGATGTTGCCTGTGGCCGTGATCAATCCAACAGTGGTCATGTTGGCACCAATAACGTTGCCACCTGCCACTACATTACCACCTGCAACTACGTTGCCTGTTGCACTCATAAATTTAGTGCCGCCAGAACCTGCAATGATGTTGCCTGTGGCAGTGACGTCGTCTAGTGTGATGTCAGCGCCGGAGAAGTTGGTCAACCCGCGATTCAAGTCAAATATAGTAATAGTCGATCCGTTGTTGTAGGTTCCAAACGCCAGTTCGTATGTGCCAGGTTCAAATGTAATTGTATAAGGGCCTGCTGCAGGCGGGGTTGGGCTGATACCTTGAATACCACTCACTCCCAGGGTCACAGCGGCTGGCAATGTAACAGTGTGTAGGGCATTGGATATAACCAGTTGTAGTTTGACGTATCCATAGGTTCCACTACCGGGAAAGTTGATAAAACTCAGGGTGATAGCGCCCGATGTTGTGATTGACTGATAGTGCCCCGAGCTGTAGTTGATGGATACAGCGCCGGATAAAGATCCCAGCGACACCTTTTGAGCTGCAAAATCTTGAATCAGCGCATCATACAACAAACTGCCGCCCATGTTGTTGTCCAGGGTTGTGCCTGTGAGTGCAGATTTCAAGATAACTTTGTTCTGCAAATCAGTTATTTCATTGGCCGCTGATGTGAAATTTGTTTTGATGTTGGTAAAATTATCGCGAAAACCTTGCGAATTATTGTCTTGACCTGCAACGGGATACGAGCCGTCGATGTCATTTGGGTTGATGTTACTTGCCATTAAAGTGTCCTAGTTATACCAATACATTGGCTTTGGGGAATACGAGATATTTATCATAGCGATCTGTAGGATCGTACATATCCAAAGGCACTTCAAATGCCATGGATCCTTGGTCAAACGTGGTTTCCCCCAGATTGGATTCAGGCACCTGAATCCAGTTTACCACAGTATATCCTTCTGCCGGGCTGGTTGGGTAGTACAATTGCTGTCCCAAGAAACTGTTGCCACGTACCACTTGTATATACTGAGTTTCTGCTGTTTGAGTAGTGGGGGTCAACGTTACTATGGTCGTCACTGGATCCACAGAAATTGTAAAGATTGCCATGCGTTGATTGCCAAAATTCATGAGCATGCTGCCAGATGCTGTGGTTAGAGTTGTGTTGGTTCCGCCTGCACTGGTGCTCACGGTGAAGAATCTTGTGTTCACTGTCATTGTGCCCGAGGCCGAAGTCAAACCCACAAAGCCTCCGCCCAGTGTGAGACTGACTTTGAACTGTGTGCTGCTGACCTTGGTCACATAGTAAGGCTGTATGGCATTGCTGGCATTCAGTGTGTTTATGCCGCCAAATGTAGTGCCTGAGAACCACACAATGTCATCGTCGGATAAATTAGTAGTGCTGGCGCAGGTTATAACGTCAGTACCTGAAGTAGTAGCTGTGCAGGTAATGCCCACCACAGAAGTCACATAGTAAATTTGTGTAAGTCCACTGGGTTTGGTATCTTGTATTCCACCAAAGGTGTCGCCGGAAAACCACACAGGATCGCCTACCACAAGACCTACTGTGCTGTCGGCCTGAATACGATTGGTACCTGTGAAGGTATTGGTACATGATACTTGTGTGCCACCGGGGATTAATGCACTTTCGTCAAACGAGTCTCCGGGCAGTTCTGATGAGAACCCACCTTCGTCATACAACACACTGTAGTCTTGCCAGGCGTCTGTAACCTCGGGGTAATCTTCATAATATTCTTGTTTGACAAAAATTATAGTATCGCCATTGATTTGACTGATTTGACCGTCCAGACCGCCTTTGAGAGCAATACTTGCCAGCGTCTGTTGGTTGACGTCAGCATAGGCCAGTTCAGTGGCAATGTCCACATAGCCCAAGAATGGGAACTGTCCTGAACCAAATCGGTCAAATGTTGTAAGGCTAGCCTCTGGAGTCCAGTCCTGTGTGTTGGCATCCCAGTTACGGCTGAGTGTACGATCCAACACATAACGATCAACTTTGAAGTCTACTCGATTCAGCTGTTCACCAAATTCTGTTTGTATGTAATAGGCAATTTGTTTTGACCGATTGGGCTTGGTATAACACATGACCCAGGCCGGAGTAAATCCCAGTACTCGTCCGTTGCTTTGTTTTGAGGTCATCCACAGTGGTAACTTGGTAGATATTTGTCCCACTTGATCAATCATTTGATCGCGCATGTCTATCAAGCTGTTGGGGTATACTTGAGTCAACACTGTGCTGCCATCACCAGGGTCAACAATGGGGTAGGGTAGATTCACAATTTTGGCCACGCTGTCGCCATTGTCGTTGACCAAGTCGTCGATGATTCTACTGTAGACCACTTCATAAATCACTTCACCTGTGACAGGATCCACAGCCTGTGCTGTTTCAATTGAGCCCAGCACAAGATTTTTCCAGTAGTGATTTTCATACAAAGCACTCACATAGGTGTCCAAGGACTCGGGTGCAAGCCCAAACGCATGTTGATACACCACTCGACGAGATTTACCAAAATAAGGATCATCAGGTCGGTAGATGTAGTCTGGCACAAATATATCTTCATTGTCCAGCAGACTGGCAATCAGCACTCGATCATTAGCAGGCGGCATGGCCATGATGCTGAGATTTTGATAGGGCTTGTTGTAGGCACGAATCAATCTCAGTCTGAAAGTTTTGTACACTGACACCACATCTCGTACTCCAGTGGCTCGCATGACTGGTGTAAACACCGCCCCTGACCCACCAAACCCTTCAGTTACAGTGAGTGTGGCCTGTCCAGTATATCCAGCACCGGCGTCGGCAACTTCCACAGTGGTAATAGCACCACCGGTCACTATAACATTGCCCACTTGTGCTTGTACTGCTGTTGCACCTACTGGTGTGCTGAATGTCAATACTGGTGTGTTGATACTGCTGTAACCTGACCCGCCATTGTTGATTGTCACTGCGGTTACATCATACACAATTTGTTCTGTATCTTCTGCATAGGCATTCACTGTGAACACAAAAGAACTGTCCCAGGTGGTTTGATTCTGATCAAATGTTGTGGAACCCAGGTCAACTGCAAAAGTGTTAAAACTCACACGTCCTGAAATTTCACCTGTGGGCAACAGTTCCAAGCCCTGTGGCAACTCGTTGAATGCTCCGGATTCCAGTCTATAAAAGAGAGTCCGGCCACCTGTGTTTTCTGCTTGAATTACCAAGAGACTGGTGTCTCCGTTTTCAATAGATCCTAGGTTTTCTGGAGTGAGCCATACAACTTCAGCATCTACTGCACCCGAAATTGTGATTGTAAATGGATATGGATCAGACGCCACAATCAAGTTGGCCTGCATCGTACCAGCTGACGTGGTCAGTGTGACTGCAACATTGGTGCTGAGGTTATCTGTAATTGTGAATTCTGTGTCGTTGAACACGCTCAACACATAATAAACCTGTGTGGGGCTGGCAGTGATACCACCAAATCCTGTGCCGGTAAACACAATGGGCTGACCAGTTTCAATCTGTGCGGTGCTGTCACAGGTGATACGATTGGTGCCAAATGCAGTGGCAGTACAAGAAATTGGTGTGCCCACAAAGTCTGCTTGATAGGTCACAACATTGAAACTGTATTCAACTTCTGTGACACCTTGATCAGGCACATAGCCATAATAAAAACCTGAGTTGGGATCCAGCTCCAGCCCTGGTGGTAGCCCTGAACCTTCATTGACGTTGATGGCATACTTCAAGGCCGGTGTATCATAGTCATTGCCGATGAACTGATAGGCAAAATAGTTGTCACCGCGTACTGTGCCCAGATCACTGGGGTCAGCGTTCACAATAAAAGGTCTGCGTTCGGTTGTTTCGTCAGCGGTGACGGTGGTTGAGTCGGCAGTGATTTCTGTGGTGTCTGCTGTGAGTGTGGCACGGTCATACACAAAGAAATAAAATGTACGTAGATTACTGGTCTTGCCATCAGTCACCTGCAGAGTAAACTGATAGTTTTTGCTGATGGCTGACACTATAAAGTCATAGGGCAGTGTGTAAATTGGGGTGAGATCGTAGCCCGGAGTCTCGTCAACATTTACAGCAGGTTGTATGTAACCTGATATCAATCCAGTGGGACTCACAGTGATGCCGCCGGGCAATTCACCGCCCACCAAGGTCACAGTAACTTCCTCATCAGGATCTGTGTTGGTGTATCCAATTTGAATATTCAATTGATCGCCATCATAATAGGTGCCAAGACTGCCAGCAGGTGTGGTAAATTCAGGTATGTCATTGCCGGTGACTGTGAGTGTGAAGGTTCTATCACGTATGCGATCCACTTGTTCGTCCACTGTTTCAGTATAGGCCCGCACAGTGAACTTGCTAGTAACATCTCGATTCACTGCGGTGGGCACACCTTGTAGACTGGCCACTGCCAAGGGAGTACCCACAATGAGACCATTGGCAGTGCATTGAATCCCTTCAGGAAGGCTGCCGGCAATCACTGCATAGTACAAGGGGCCGCCGTCAGGATCGTAGGCCAACAAAGTCTGTTGGTAGAATACACTTTCAGGTACTACTCCTAAACTGCCTGCCGGTGTGTTCCAAACTGGTTGTGCCATCTTCTTGTGCCTTTTAGATATTTATTTGTGGTTAGAAACCATTGGTCAAGCTGTTGTAGAATATACGACCAGATATTGAACTGGTGCCACCAATAGTAAAAGTGAAATTACTTTGAGCAAAATAGGTAATCGAAGGAAACCCACTTTGGAAAAAATAAGGCAACACAGTTGACCATTGAACTCTTATGGGCACGGGTGAATTGGCTGCGGCCGTAAAGTTAGCGCCGCTGGTGCCATTGACAATAGTTGCTGTGGCATTGCCAGCATTAAAACCTGACTTGGCAGTGTTACCGGTCCAGATATAGCAGGTGCTGTTGCCGCCGCCGCCCCAGTCGTAGGCAACGTTACTGCCAAAATAATTGTAGTACTCCTGATAGTTGCACACAGCACCCAGTTGAATGGCTGAGCTCGAGGCTGGTCTGTAGTAGCCGATCCATTGGTAAGTTAGTGAAAATGGTCCGCTGAACTGAGAACTCTGTGTACCAATGTCTATGGGCGATAGTTCAACTCCATATGTGGTATTAAATAAACCATTTTGGTAGTTCACTGCGGGCAACAGTGAACTCATTGCCACCATGATACCACTCATTATGAAATTCCTGTTCCGGAAATGTACCAGGTATCTGTGCCCACCTTGATCAAACTGGCCTGACCATAAGTTGCCAGTGTTCTGGACCCTGTAGTGCCCACACCAGCCCAGATCAACGAAACACTACCTGTGTTGATTGTTGTGGTTGAACTGGCAATAACAAGAATTGCAGTGCCCACTGGCAACGGCACGCTGGCATTGGTTGGGATTGTGATAGTACCTGATCCATAGTAATGTTTGCCACCGTCAGTTGTGGCCAGTGTGCCAAATGATGTCAACTGCGGTAAATCTCTGTAACCAATTGTATAACCTGCCGAAGTAACTGTGGCTGTGTTGCCAGAAATAGCCAAGGACGTGGCTGACAGCGCCGCGGCACTGATGATATTTCCACCATTCACATTGCCACTTACTGATACCGTGGTACCTGTGTGTGTGGTGGCATTGACATTGGCCCCACCCAGTATATTACCGCCTGTGATGTTGCCACTTGCACTAACTGTTGTGCTCAAAACTGCTGTGGCAATCACGTTACCACCACTTACGTTTGCAGTGGTAACAATGTTGCCAACTGCACTCACAATGCCCTGGGCCAACAAGGTTCCTGCGACCAAGTTACCATAAGTGTTTACTGTCACAAGTTCGCCGGATATTGAAACCTGTTTGGCCACCACCATGTTACCAGTTGATAATTGATAACCAATAAATGCAGATTTTTCAGATGTGTCATAGTAGTAAAGCTGACTGCCAACATCTGTGGTTGTAGCACTTCCTAAAGAACCGTTGTTAGCTCCACGACCCAGGCTGAGAATAGGATCTGTAATTGCCACTGTGGTAGCATTGATGTAGCCTACTGTGCCTGTTGCAATCAAGTTGCCAGTAATGGTTGCAGCACCAGTAGATATCAATCCTGCTGTGATCAAGTTTCCACCTGTGATGTTACCGCTCAAGCTGGCAGTGGTGCCTGTAAGTGTTGTAGCATTAACATTGGCACCACCCAGTACGTTTCCTCCGGTGATGTTACCACTCACACTCAAAGAAGCACCGTTGATGGCACCGGTGGTGCCCAGGTTCAAACCTGAGATGTTGCCTGCGGCGCTGACTATGCCGCCAGTGTTGATGTTGCCACCAGTGATATTGGCTGTGACCGTGAGCGAACCTAGTGTACCAATAGTGGTGATTGCTGGTTGAGACGCTGTGGCTATGTTGCCCACAAAAGCATTAGCAGTGACATTGCCAATTGCACTCAAGTTTCAAGTATCGACATTGGCTCCTGTGATGTTGCCCGTGGCACTCAGCAGGTTGGTTGTGACCAAAGTGTTGGCATTTATTTGATTGATAGTAAGGTTACCACTCACAACGTTGCCGGTAAAGTTCACCGCAATCACATCACCACCAAATGAGCCATCGCTGGAGGCCACTACTTTGCCGCCTGTGTTTATGTTGCCACCAGTGATGTTGCCTGTAACATCAAGAGTTGTACCAAGAGTCAACGCATTGGCAGTGATACTGCCAGTACCGCCCAGGGCATTACTGACCACAAGACTGCTGAGGTTGCCCACAGTTTGTAACGAGCTGTTGACCACGTTGGCCGCCAACAAACTGCCGGTCAAAAGAGCTGCATTAGAACTGACCACAAATCCAGTGAGTCCAGCACCGTTGCCCACAAAAGCATTGGCTGTTACCACACCGCCGCTGGTTATATTACCAGTTACACTCAGTTGTCCTGAGGTAGTAACGTTACCCCCAGTTATATTGCCCGTGGCTGCTAAATCGCCAACTGTGCTAATATTTTGTCCTAGGATGTTACCAGAGGCGCTGATTGTGCCAGCGGTTCTCAAGTTGCCACCTTGCACGTTGCCTGTTACGCTGACGCTGGTCAATATACCAACTGACGTCAAACTTGAAGAAGTCACGTTGGCACTGAGTGTGCTGCCTGTGATCAACGCTGCCGGGGCACTGGATATAACGCCTGTGAGTTGGCTTCCGTTGCCAAAGTACAATCCACCCACTGTGACGTTTCCACCGGCAGAAATAGTGTTACTGTATAATAGTCCCAGATTGGTAGCACCTGTGCCAGATACCACAAACACGTTGGCCACGTTTGCAGAACTGATGCTAACTGTGCTGTCTTCTACAATGCTGATATTACTGGTACCGTTGGCAATACCCGAAATACCACCAATATTGTAGAGTTCGGTGAAGTTGTCGTTGGTTTTGATAAACGCTGTGCGTAACGGATCGCCTTGCCCGTCATTGGCCACATTGCCTACGTCAATTACTTGCTGTGTCATGTTTAGAGTCCTAGTGCTGTATTTACCAATCCATGCAAGCGGTACTCACACAGCTGATCCTGAACTAAATACAAGGATTCGGAGCAATTGATGTCATATATTATCAACAACACCCGTGGGGAAATTGTAGCTGTGGTTGCAGACGGCACAGTTAACACCACAGCCACAGACCTTTATTTGGTAGGACGAGCTTTAACAGACTACGGCACCTACGAAAACGAAAATTACGTCTTTTTGCTGGAAAATTTTGCTAATTCCACAGCACCAACCCAGCCAGTACTGGGACAACTTTGGTACAACAGCGACACAGATGAGATTTCAACCTACAGCAGTACCGATAACTGGTTGCCGTTGGCCACACAGGCCTATGTACAACTGCAAAAAATCAGTCCTGCATTCACAGGTGTGCCCACTGCACCCACTGCCAGTGCAGGCACAGCAACTACACAGATTGCCAGCACTGCATTTGTAACCAATAGTCCACAATTTGTAGGGGTTCCTGTGGCACCAACTGCCCCGCCTGGCACATCTAATACTCAGATTGCTACCACTGCTTATGTGAGTCAGAGTCCAGAATTTTCAGGGACACCGTTGACTCCTACAGCAACCCCGGGCACAGCAACCACACAGATTGCCAGCACTGCATTTGTGACCAATAGTCCACAATTTGCAGGAGTGCCCACTGCACCCACAGCGGCCGACGGAACAACAACAACTCAGTTGGCTACCACAGAATTTGTGCAAAATTTACGAGCCAATATTGTGCTCACTGGAACGCCCACTGCACCCACCCCTGCATACGCTGACAACAGCACAACACTAGCTACCACATCATTTGTGCAAGGTGAAAAAACTAGTCCTGTATTCACAGGCGTGCCTACTGCACCCACTGCCACAATTACTGTGAGCAACACACAGATTGCTACCACAAGATTTGTAACTGACTGGACCAATGCTCTGCCCACAATGAGTCAACAAAATGCCAATGCTGTTGCTATAACTGGTGGCACAATAACTGGTATTACCCCGTTGGCTGTGGCCGATGGCGGTACCGGAGGTTCCACCACAGCAGGTGCTAGAGCAGGATTACAACTGGGCAACATTGCCATAATGAACACCAGCAATGTGGCGTTTACAGGTGGCACAGCCAGTGACCTTGTGATCACTGGCGGTGTTGTGTCAGGACTGAGCAGTCCTTTGGCTGTAGCTGACGGCGGCACTGGTGCCAACACTGCTCCCACAGCAAGAACCAATCTTGGACTGGGCTCAATTTCTACGCAAAATGCCAATGCTGTGACCATAACTGGTGGCACCATTACCGGAGTTGATCCTATCGCAGTAGTATCTGGCGGAACAGGAGCAGGTGATGCTATTACCGCCAGAAACAATCTTGGCCTGGGTACCATGGCCACACAAAATTCATCAGCTGTGGGCATCACTGGTGGCACACTGGACAACATCACTGTGCTCAATGCTAGTGGTGTCAACATCACCAGCGGCACTATTTCTGGCATAACAGATCTCACAGTGGCTGACGGCGGCACAGGTGCCAGCAACCCTACTGATGCTAGAGCCAATCTAGGTGCGGCCGCATCAGCTACAACTATTACTCTTGGCAGTGGGTTGACAGGTGGTGGCAGTTTGGCTTCCAACATGACCATTGCGTTTGCCACCAACTCCAATGGGTATGGCACAAGATATGTGAGTACTGCGGCACCAACCGGGGGCAGTGATGGCGACCTTTGGTATCAAATATAATTCAATATGGCACTAGTAGTTAGACCAGCTGGCTATACCGGTTTCTTACAACGCCTTGTTTGGGCACAGGGCAACGCTGTGCCAGTTACTGCTTACCTGTGGGGTGGCGGTGGAGGTGGAGGTGGCGCCGACAGTGCGTCTGGCGGCAACGGCGGTGGTGCAGGATACGCACAGGTAAATTTTGTAGTCAACGAAGGCGACATTATAGAAGTTGCTGTGGGAGGCAAAGGCACTAGCGGACAAAGCGGTCGCGGCAATGCCGCAGGCGGCGAAGCTGGTGCCAGTTTTGTTTCTGATTTTGATTTTAACACAAGAGATGCAGTTACATCGCCTCCGGTGTTTGCCCAGTTTAATTCGGCCTATTGCACATTCTTAAACAATTACGGAGTTTGGGTCAACCCAACCAGTGCGGCTGTGTTTGATAGATCTTGGACGGTGAATTTTCCAACAACTGGAAACTATCAATTTACAATGGCCGCTGATAATTTTGCTAGATGTTTTGTTGATGGCGTAGAAGTTTTTTATGCAGATAACTTTCAATCCCCTTTTACTATAGGATATCCAGTCACAGCCGGCACTCGCACCATAAGAATACTAGGCGACAACACAGGCGGCCCAGGTGCAGTGGCATTAACCATTGCCAACAGCATCAATGGTGAGAGTTTTTCCGGTGGACGTGGTGGTAATTCAGGACCTGCAGGGTCATCCGGCGCCGGCGGCGGTGGCGGTGGCGCCACCGTAATTATTTTAAATGGTACAGCTATTGCAGCAGCCGCTGGTGGTGGCGGTGGTGGTGGTGGTGGCAATTCAGGTGCTGCAACTGGCGGGAGTGCTCCAGGACCCAATGGACAGGCAGCTCCAGGAGCCAATGCCGGACAAAACGGAACTAACAAAGCCGGTGACGGTGGTGGTGGTGGAGGAGGCGGCGGTGGCTGGGGTGGTGGCCAAGGCGGAACCACTCCTGGAGGTGATCAAGGTGGTTATGCTGGATCACCTGGCCTAAGTTCAGGCACTGTTGTGGCCGACCCCGTTGGCCAGACTCCTGGTGGAACCTCCAATCAGTACTGGCGTGATGCAGGACAAGGCGGAGTTCGCAATGGTGGCAGCGGTACCACTGGTTATGCTGTGTTTGAATTCGACGTGTCTGGCATTTTTGTACATGTAAATGGAACATTTAATCCTGTCAGAGAAGTCTATGTCAAGGCCAATGGCGTTTGGAACCAAGTCAAGTCTGCATATATTAAACAGTCGGGCACCTGGATACCATTTAACGGATCTACTACTCCGCAGTTTGAAAATGTTCCTAACAGATTTGGTATCAATCCTCGCAGCGGAGTTGTTGAAACACAGGGTGGAGAAGTCATATCAGGTGGTGGCGACGGCGGTGGATTTGATGGTGGTGGCGGTGGCGGTGGCGAATGTTTTACTGCCGGCACATTAATAACCATGTACGATGGTACTGGTAAGGCCATTGACAAAATTGTAGCTGGTGACCTTGTGTTAGATGCACTGACTGGAAAGCCAAACAAAGTAATTGGAATTAAATCTACAGAATACGAAGTAGGACGTAAAATATTTGCTACACAAAAA
>Ga0315903_10004252_pt1 | contig 19243 bp, 24 predicted proteins | sample LakEriMetagenome_7_FD_203524 | JGI IMG/M metagenome (GOLD analysis project Ga0315903, IMG submission 203524) | Freshwater fungal communities from buoy surface, Lake Erie, Ohio, United States - Buoy 2 MA119 | ecosystem: Environmental > Aquatic > Freshwater > Lake | place: USA: Lake Erie, Ohio...
TTCGGTGCTTTGCCGTTCTTCTGTACGTCCTGCCCAAGGAACCTCATGAAGCGGAGCGCCTGCTTGATACCAAGGCGGGAGGATGCCATGTTAGCGTTGAACACAATAGCAGGGCAGATAGGGTCGGCCTTGTATTGCGCAATGACCGCGTCGCCGCAGATGACCGAAACGTCGGTCGTTGGGTTGGCGGAGTTGATGAGATAATGGAAACGGGCCATGATAGGCTCCTTGAACACCTAGGGTCCGGCTGAATGCGCGGCATCACTGGTGCAGACGGCAAGGATATACGCGATCGAGAAAAAGCAAGAGGCAGATAAATAAGAGAATTTCAGTCACTTATCTTCCGAGACAATTCCCTTGGAAATCTGCCCAGGTGCAATCCCCGGCAAGCACACAATTCCCCGCTCTACCATTTCGCTTTCCACGAGCGCCAAGTAGTTCCGCAAGTCACGGATCTGTTCCAGGACGCCTTCCTGTTGCGTTATAGTTTTCTCAATCGCGTCAAAGATGTTATACTCTTTTTCATGGCGACGAAGTATATTTTCCAGACGGTCCCATTTCCTGGCGAGCATCATGAACGCACCGACTCCGCCTCTTTGCTTCCAGGAAGGGCCATAGACGCGCCCCTTATCGAACAGTTCTTTTCTATCTCTGTGATATATGTCAAGAAGGTGGCGGAGGTTTTCTTGCCCAGGTTGCGGTTCGTAGTTATCATTTCTCATGGGTCTTTCCTTTCACGTTGGATAGAAACCTGCTGGCATTGGCGGACTCTTGCAGTTCTTTACAGAACCCGTCAAGGATGTACTGGATGCCACGTTCAACGACGATGCGATATGCTTTATCACCGCGATAGACACGCTCCGCTCCCCACCATACAAGCTCAAGCAGGTCAGAAAGTTTCACCCATCGGCGGTCTGTATCATCTATATCATGGCAGACGCCGAGTTCGTGTTCCACCCGTGCTTCCAGTTCTTTCAGCGATTTGAAAGTTTCAGGGTCGGCTCGTTTGACATGCGCTGGAATATCGCCCGTGAGGATTTCGTGGCAGTCATGCTCCAACGCATAACGCATGCCCTCAATCGTTGGCTTCGGACAGATGTGATTGTATAACATGGCGACGCCCCAAGAATGAGCGGCGACGTTCTGTTGTACGGAAGAAGGGAGAACGTGATACCGGAGCACCTGCCCGGAATCTAGGAGTTGATGAATGCTCATTGTTTATCTTTCCTTTCGGAATAAGATTCTGCTCGTGCTGAGATCCATATCAAGCATCCTTGATACCAATCAGGAGCGATATCTTTTATTTTCAAAATTTCTAGCACCGCCTTATCGTATTCGTGCTTTTTGATATGGTGGTACGATCGGAGCATCGGCAGTACAACAGTCTTGAAGAACGGGGAACGGAATTCTAGCAATAGCCCGTCCTGCTCGTGCAGACAATCAGACTTGTACGCTTTCACAATTCCAAGATCGCAGTCAAACTTCCTCCGCTCTTCCCCATCTCCTTTGGTAAAGAGCGGAGCGGTTTCTAGGTGGAGTTCTGGGAGCTCCTCTTTTATCATACCTTCCAGTTTCTCATTGAACAGAGGCTGATAGGCGTGAAAGTCGGAACTGATCTGCCAGTAGTTTCCAACATTCAGACCGCTGGCATGCGCGATATACTCCTGGAGGATGGACATGTGAACCGCGTTCGCGCCGTATGCTCCCCAGATGATATCGTTGCTACGGTTGAACACTATCATATCAAGCCTGTCCATCATAACGCGAAACTTGATGCTGATGTTGCACGGAACGTCCTTGGTTTCCCTTTGGGTCAGTACGTCGTGACGCGGATCAAACATACCTATCACAAGCCGACGGTCGTTAGGGTTCTTGATAATGTTTTGGATTGTTGCTTCAATCTGGTCAACGTCAAAGTAGTGTCTCCACCGCCATCCATACGAGGCTGGGAGTGATCTACCGTCGTCGGAGAATTCTACCATCCTCTTGTTGAAGTATGTCAATTGACTGACCGCTTGGCATCCGGCCAGCATCCAGAGCGCTTCGTACAAGTGAAAGAATGGGTTCGCCTCACGGCTTGCCCAGGTTATCACCCTTCGCCTTGGATTGAGATAATGGGTGGTCACGGGCATTGGCATAGAAATCGCCTTCCCGTTTCGTGTGTCAACGATATTGCCTTTATCACGGAGAAGTTTCATCCCCTGATAATAAGCATCATTGACGGATCGTGCTGTGATAACGTACATGATTCATTCCTTTCAAGAATGATATGTTATAGTTTTATTTCGGCAAGATATATTTCTTGCGACGAATGCTGGACCGCCGAACGCCTTCTTCGTATGCTTTCTTCCAGGCGATGCGAACGTCGATTCTTGTTCCGCCGCCAAACGACGTCTTCGTTGTCTTTTCTACGGCTGTTACAAATTCAGGGAACATATCCTGGAGGCGATATGCCATATCATCCATGAGTTCCGCTTTCCTGTACCATGTCGCCCCTCCAACCGTAGCAGATCCATTCTGATTCTGGGCGAATTCGTAGTTCACGATATTGCGTTTTCCCTTCAGCATCATTGATAAAGTAAAGTGAAAGTCCATCCGGCATTTGATACCGTCCCAGCGAACTCCGAGATTTTTCACAATCTTAGCATCATAGAACAGCGCTCGCATGGCTCTGGTGTTCGTAACATACGGCATCTCCACGCGATTGTTTCCTTCTCGCGCTGATATAGCACCATGATGAAACCCGTGATCCATGTATTCGTCAATCGTCTTTATCATGTCTTTGAAATCGCCCTTGGTCAACTGTTTCAGTTTCACCGTGTCTTTTTCTCTGCGGTAGAAAGATAGGTCGTCGTCAAGAACGAGATGTCTGTTATCGTTATACTCTAAGATGAACTGGCGAATATCTCCAGCCTTATATTCATCAGGAACTGATACAAGATTCTCCAACGGTACTTGTTTCACCCATAGATGTCTTTCACACGTTGGGACAATGATGTACGGCTTGCACCAATCAAAGGCGTGAATATTCTTTATCGTCGTCTGCTTATTGAAACGACCCCTGGTCAAAATGAATATATCCATGGCATCATCCTCTGTTGGCAAGATTGTTTGACTTCAGCCATTCCCTGAAGCGGATAGTTTCCTTCATCACTTCGCCTTTATCACGGAACCCAATCTCTAGACCATCCCATACAGCATTCTCTCCAGAAGACCCAAAGAAATAAAAATTCATCTTATCTATTGTGAGATCTGTTATATTGACCGAAAACTTTTCTGGGTGATCGTATATCGCAGATCCTGGCAGTGGAACGAATACAGTACAAGCAACGAGCGTCGGTCTGCATCGCATGAGCGCTTCAATATTCAAGTCCACGGTGTGCTTCGTCTGCCCTGGGGTCTTTATCATCATGAGCGCTCGTGTTAGCAGACCGCTTTCTTTCGCAGCGCAGATCGCAGATTCATTGTCTTTTGCTGTTGTACCTTTCTGAAGCATCTGAAGAACGTTATCGTCAAACGATTCAATTCCAAACGATACTTCCTTGCATCCTGCTCGTACTAGCATATCAGCGATCTTGCGATTGAAAGGTCTTACTCGTGTTGAAATCCGCCATGATATATCAAGTTTCCGTTCTACGATAATGTTACAGATATCCTCCGCCCGTCCTACGTCAGCAAGAAACATATCATCTGAAAACCGGAACTGACGAATGCCAAGGGTTTTCACAACGTGTTCAATTTCGTTGACAAACTCGTGCGACTCACGGAATCGTATCTTGTTTGATACTCCTGGGGAAGAACAGAACGAGCATCGGCAAGGGCATCCTCTGCTTGATACTATGACCGTGGACGCGCCTTCGTGAAAGTTTTCACCATTGGCGAAGATTGCTTTGCCGTTCGGGGCAAGATCGCGTCGTGGGAATGGTAGCGATGAAAGCCTCAGCGGAGGGATTCCACGGTGAATATGAGGTGTGATACTACTGTCCCACTCTTCTCCGTCAATATCATCCATTATCTGTATGATGTTACTTTCACACTCACCTATCACACAATGGTCAATGACTACCTTATCCATGAATTTGATTGTTGTATTCAATACTCCTGGACCCCCGACAACGATAGGAGCCTTTGAGAATTCCTTCACGGCATGAGCGAATCTGTTCGCCTGAGTGATCTCTAGACTTGTGATAGAGATCCCTATGATATCAAACTTCTCTATCATATTCTCTGCTTGGAGATCGGCCAACGCCTCCCAGGTCAACTTAGATGCGAAGTTGAAAACTTTCACATCGTACGATTGTGTTAGAATTCCTGCCAAGTATAACACTCCGAGCGGAGGTTGCGACTCTGGCGTTGTCAAGTATGGTTTCGGGAGTGATATAAGAGCGATTCTCATGGCATGCCCGTCCCGTTGTACTTGCATTTCATACGGCGACCATCCCAGACGCGAAGGTACTTATCCACCTCGCAAAGTGAATGCTCTATATCACGCATCTCTAATGGATGCGGGAGCCCTAGTTTCTTCCACTTGGTTTCACTGTCCTTCAGAAGTTTCTGCATCAGTTCCAAACATTCGTCCGGCGTGATATTGTGCTCTTCGTCGTTATAGAAAATACGACCGAGCCCTCGCTTCGCCCCAGGGCCAGCATTCGCCCAAGTCATGTGATCGCTGCCATCGTAGTACCTTGTCCACCGTAGATCGGTCGCTACTTCATAGGCAATGAATGGCCCGAACCCAAGACCCTCGCGCAATATCGTCCAGGTGTTCTTGATACCATCACGGTATCCATGCCCGAACGTGTCGTTTTCATAATGATACGCATACGACGGGAACAGAACCTTGTTCACGGTATAAAGATACTTCGGGCCAGAGACGCCTCCTGCTGTGATAATGTATGCTCCACCGTAGATGCGCTCGCCGTCCTCGTCCATCGCACCGAGCACCTTCAACGCATGTTTCTTCCAGGCATCGGGCTCCTGGACGGGAAACCCAAGTCGTTGCAATGTTTCAACCTTATTGATTTGACGGGCGACTGCCATTGCGAACCACAGATTGGGATGCCCCTTGTACGGCTCCCTCCAGTTCTTGCGAATCCAGATTGTAACCTTATCGTCCTCGCGGAAGACGTTACAGAATCTGTATTGCTGCAAGGTTGCGTCTGTTGTCCACGGTGCTTTCTCGCCCCGCTGGCGCTTCTTGAAGATGCTGTATCTCTCTTTGAGAAAGAACCAGAATGTTTCGTATGGGGTCATGACGATTTCCTTTTCATGGTGAAGACCATGGGCTTCTTGGCGAATGAAACTGAAAAGGGGTCGCTCTGATCTATGTTATCAAAGAGTTTCAGTTTCTGGATGAGGTTGTATATCTTGGAATCCAGTTCAAATGCTGTACGCTCCTGACCGTCCTTACCCTTTACCTTCATCTTATGGACAACGCTCATTCGGTATAACGCAGAGATTTCCATCTCGGCTGTTTCAACAGTCATATCACGATACATGTGAGGAATCACGTCTCGCACGATGAACGGCTGAACCTTGTACATATCATAGAGCGCTTTCACAAGGATCATTCTATAGTGAATCGGCGTATCCCTAGTGATTTTTCTCACGAGGCGGAGCACCCTTTCATCGACTGGCGAGCATCCAATATGGGTCGCCGCTCCCGCTGCTATAACAGCGAGCGTCGTTGCGAACCGTGTTCCGCCAGCGTGATTCGTATTGGTTTCATTCACGTTCGTGAACTTGTCCACCTTGCTGGAACCACGGATGCGCTCGCAGAACGTTCCAAGATCGATGAACACCTGCATCTCTTTTTCCCCAGGATATGGGATGGGGCTGGCGATTTCACGCTTCATCGCACCTATCACCGCTTCCTTCGTTTCCCTTTCCATGTCTTTTCTGAAAGGGGTGTTCCGTACTGCTTTCTCAGAAGCAAGACGATCATCCTTCTCACGGTTGGATGGCTTGCAGATGATCGTCTTGACGAAACGTTCCCCCATCTCAGGCGTGTCAATCTTCCAGACTTCCATTGTGACGCCAGCGATGATTGAAACATGCAATTTCGGATAGTCACGGACTACTCCATTCCCGTATGCGTTATAGAAACGACCGTTGGATATATCACGAAGCAAAGACTGGACACGCATCACTTCTTCCGACCCCTGGGAGAGAGTGACTGACATGTCGCCGACAAGTAGTACAGACTTAGAAGCGCCATTGCCGAAATCGTTGAACTGTGAAAGTATGCTCGGATCGCTTCCGCCTTGCATGCTGAACCCTGATACAAGGGTTGTCCCACGGACTTCTGAAAGGAATACTGCTTCTTCAATGGCGTCCAACGACTCAACGATGGTGGACTTACCTGTAGCAGAAGGGCCGACAATGTATATCCACGGAGCAGGCTTCAGATCCATCTTGGTAGCGAAAAGAATTGCCATCTCTATATCAAGACCGTCCTTCAACGCTTGTGTCATGTGATACCATTTCGAAAAGACTGCGTGAAACTCTTCGTACGTCTTTACCGGAACAGCATCACGGTCAATCGCGTTCTGCGGTTCTACTGCTTGCGCCGCCCCTCGTTTCCCTTTCTTGGATTCTTCCGCCGAACCTTGTATGGTAGGTTTCAGTTCCGCCTTCATGCCAGATAGAATTTCTTTCGGTGATAGTTCGCTTAGAGACGCCTTGATAAATTCATCAACGTCCCATTTCCCTTCTAAGTCGGTAGACCAGTGAAGGTATTTCATGGACGATGTTATACTTCCGAGGCGCTTTCGCAGAACGCCATTCCCTGAAAGACCACCCTTATCATTGTCCAACATACAGCAAACATTCTTTCCACGGAACCATTCTGCCCATTCATCCTTGAAGGTAGTAGCACCAGGGACGCCAACGACCGCCCCTGGGGTTTCAGTTTGAGCAAGCAACCACCTGAGCGACAGGAAATCCCATTCGCCTTCACAGATATAGACCGGATCCTTACCTCCTGTCGGTATCAGTTCCGCGCCGATAAGACCCATCTCCCCTCCAGGAATAGATAGGAATCGCCGCTTGCCTTTCACAGTACGGGTTCGCTTCAGCCCCCATGCTTTCAGACTTTTGGATAAAGGTGATATCACCGTGAATTCTTTGTATAACGGGTCAAACCCGAGCATGCTATAGTCAAAGCATCCAACGGGCATCTTTCGCCATTCGCTCAGTTCTTTTTTCCTGGAGGGAGAAAGAGCGCTCTTGTATATCTGGTCGTGAAGAACCTTAGCGATTGTTCTGGCGTTCCCACGGGTGGAACACCCTTTGCAATCAAAAGCACCGTCGTCAGCGATATAGAACTTCTTCTTGCCACACAAGAGGCACTCAGCAATCAGTTCCCCGCCGTTCTGCTCTGATATATCAAATCCAAAGGATTCGTAGAACTTTATCGTACGGTCTCTCATACAGAAATTTCCTTTACTGAACCCCATGATATTGTTGAGCGCTTCATACCGATTGGGAATTGTATAGGCGACCCAAGGAATTGCCAGTCCACCGACATCGCCTGCTCCACCATCCGCAGGAATTTCACATCCTCAGATAATGGTATATCACATTCAATCAAAAGTTCGTCGTGGATCTGTAACAGCATTTCGGCGACCCCTTTGAAACGTCGCTCAAACAAATCATTCAACGCAATCATCCCAGACTTGAGCAATTGAGCGGCAGAGCCCTGAATGATATAGTTTGTCAATTTGTATTCCGAGCCGCGTTCGGCATAGTAGCGAACCCCATACGGTGAATCGACGTAGCGGTTCGCCTTGCCCGAGGCTTGTATATGCTCCATGAACTTTCGCACGGCTGGGAACTTTTCAAAGTATAACGCTTTCATCTCCTTTGCTTCTTGTGCGCTGACCCCAATCGCCGCTCCGACTTTATCATCGCCAGCACCGTAGATGATACCGAAGTTGATATTCTTGATGCGCTTTCGCACGGTGGAAGCCTTCTTCTTTTCAGCCGCTTCCTGGGGAGAAAGTTTATCACCGTTCTTTTCTTTTGCCTTTGCTCGCTTTACCAAGACACGGTCGTACGATCCTGGCCATACCATATCAGCGACCGTTTGATGCGCGTCCTCGCCGCCTGCCATACGCTTCAGCATTTCTTTTGCATCGGCCAGCAAGGCAAGAACCCAAACTTCAATCTGAGAATAGTCAGGCGCGAGGAACGCTTTTCCTGGTCTTGGGATAAATACTTCACGGACGCGATAAGGTATATCAGTCTTCTTCTTACCTGATTCATCTGTGGCAACGTTCTGGAGGTTCGGTTGCGAACTGGAAAGACGGGTTGTGACAACCTTCGTTTGATTGAAATTCGGGTGGAGGATAAGTAGGTGCTCGTCCTCGTGCGGAACTGTAACAGCCTTCTCCTTGTACTGATCAACGAACCCGAGCATCGTGCTCGCGGCTGAATTGTGGAGCATAGCAAAGGCCAGCGGATCTTTCGGCTTCAGCCCGTCGCCAGAATGTTCAATCCCAATACTGTCAAGGAAGTCGGCATCACACTTGGGGGATTTGCCAGTGTTCTGACATATCTTGCACCCTTCGCCCTTGCACCATACGCACTGAGAAAAAGTAAGTTTCTTCCCGCGACCGTTGGAAGAATATATCAGGGGCTTGAATCCGCGCCGACCGAAGAATTCTTGCTGCTTCTGTTGCCAGGAATTCGGGTTGAATTCTTTTCCCGCTTCCTTCTTTATGATCTGACCGTGCTTGTGTGTTATATTGCCGTAGAATTCTTTGAGCTCTGTTATAGTTTCCTCGGAGACACGAACGCCTGTCTGTTCCATCTGTGATAGAACTTTCATGACCTTATGTTCACGGTCAATCAGGGCTGTGACATTCTTTGGAAACTTCGTTCCTACGTTATCTTCGTCCCCAAGATAGTCTTCCTGGGCGAGGTGCAGGCTCATAGTACGGAGCGCATCAAGCCGCCCATACTTATCAAGAACTTCTTTATCAGCGAGGCAGTAGTCGCCTTTCACGTCTTCGGCCAGAGCCCACCCTTTGCTCTTGCCTTCGCGCCGCCCTTGTATTGTGGAGGCTGTTAGGGCATCCTCGTCCTCGTCACCCATGTTCAGGAGCCGCTTGGCCAATCCTTTCAGGTCTTTGATGGGAAAGGTAGGGTCAAGACAATACTGCACCAGGAGCACGTCCCTGACGGGCCCTCGCACGTCAACGCCGATGCTTTTCAGCATCATGAAATCGAACTTGTAGTTCGCAAAGATCTTCAGCACTTTTTCCGATGCCATGCACCGCTTGAATCGTGTGAAGTTTTCAGAGTCTGTGATAAAAACTTTTCGTGTGAAAGGGTCAAACGACCATCGGAAGGAGGCAGTATTGCCGTCACTGTCCGACATTGAACTATAGAACGGGCGACACGGTGAATACTTCCTATCCACCCCTCGCTTGCCGTATGGGTCAAGTCCTGTGGTTTCAGTGTCCACCGCTATCTGTGATAGTTTATCAAAGGAGAAAGAATCAAATCCGCGCTCTTCTGGAGGCGGGGATATAACGAACTTCGGCATTGGTGGCTCCAAGCAAGAAGATAAAGAAACGCCGACGGAGGTAGTAAAGGGCCTCCGTCAGCGTCACCCGAACCATCGTGTGGTTCTTTATCCGAGGCGGTCTGGCGAGATCTTGAACTTTTCGTCGCTTTCAAGATCCTGGACAATGATCTTACCTTCTTCGGTAAGAATCTTTGTCACTTTCACAGAACGTTCTTCGCCCTTGATTGTGGCATTGGCGATGAGACCGACTTTCACTTCAACGGTTTCGTCGTCGTCACCGTCCACCGTTTCATCTTCGTCGTCATCTTTTTTGGCCTTGGCTTTTTCTTTGCCCTTTGCCTTTGGCTTTTCTTCAACGGTTTCATCCTCGTCATCGTCGTCGCTGGCCTTTGCCTTGGCTTTCGCCTTGGCCTTTGGTGCTGGCGCATCTTCATCTTCGTCTTCGTCAGCATCAGCCTTGGCCTTTGCTTTGCCTTTGCCCTTCTTCGTTGAGTTTTCTTCCAGACCGATTTCTTCCGGGGTCAAATCTTCCATAACCTTCTTCAGACGGATGTTCGTATAACCATCCTTTTCGGTGGTACGGAATTTCACAACGATGTTTCGACCAGGAAGTTCGTTAGCGATTTCGTCCAGGGTAGCGGCGTCCAGGTCTTCAATCTTGTCTTGATAACCAAGCAAGGCCAAGAACTTGAACAGGAAGACCACACGGTCTTCTTCAAACGAAAACCAAAGTGAAACGGTTCCGCCTTTCACGGAAGGGTCCACGTCTTCGCCGCCGACGGAAATATCACACACGATCTGAGCGCCCTTGGCGGTTTCCACGCCTTTGATGCCCTTGATCAGCCCAAGGTATTCGCCCGGATCCAGTGCGACATTGTCTCCACCGTTGGGATTGTTTTGGAAAGCCTCACGTCCGGCGGACAGGGCATTGCGTGGGATTTTGATACCGAGACCCATTGTGTTCTCCTTTATATGGAGGTGAATCCTGTGACCGGGTTGTATCACAGGAGTTTATCAGAAGTGAAACGTATCACTTCTTGAGAATCATCTTTTTCTTTGGCGCTTCTTCTACTGGTTTCCTGCCGTCAATTGTAGTCTGCTGATTTTCAAATGCACGGATAAAGTTCTTGAAGGATTGCTCGGGCGATGAGCCCATTGGGATTGCCGTTATACGTTCGCCCGAAGTAGTACGGAACCGATGCTCAAGCCTGCATCCTGCCACGATTGTTTCATCCCCACAGATTTTCGCCACTCGGCGAGCACCGTCGTACTGATACGAGATGATGATGTCCACCAATGCTTCAACGACGTTGAGCGCCTGCTTGGGCATCGTCGGCTGGATGCGCTCAAAAGTGTTACCTTCACGGTCCTCAAATTCTTTTTCAGTGTCGTGACTGATAAAGATAATTCCTGGGCTTCCTGGGAGGTGAAACAGCCGTAGGATCGCGGAGCGGAACGCGTCCGAAATCTTCTTCCACCCTTTGCCATACTTTTCATCGCTCGGGTGTTCCCACCCTTCCTTCTTGCATACGGACTGGAGGCAGATCTCGTATGCAAGGTCCACCGTGTCCACCACAATGGTGGAGAATTTCTTCTTCGGTGCTGTTTCAAGTGTTTTGATATAACCAAGGAAATCTCCCCAGGATGTTATATCAACGGAGAACACTTCAAGAGCCTTGGTCCCCGGTTCCGTCGCCAGGAAGAGAGCATCAGGGAAGTGAGATGCGACCGAGGTTTTTCCAATCTTCTTTGCACCGTACAAGAGAATGGAGTAGTCCGAAAGCGTGTCGCTTGGTACGTTCCGCTCGGTTGGAAGATCGAAGGTTTTCTGTCCAACCTTCTTTTGTGATAGCTTCATTTTCATGTGATCCCTTTGGGTTGGATGGGAGGGTAAGTATGTTCACGGGGCGGCGAACGCAAGGAATATGAAAGTCGCAGCGGGACTATGGTTTGGGAAAAACCTCAGAACTTTGTACCTTTCTGGATTCCGGATCTACTGTTATATGACCGGACGTATCACCATTGGCGCACAAGGGCAGGAATTCGCAGACTCCGTACTTGTGTTCGCAGTGACCAGGATTCGCAAGGAAATCCAGAACGGTTGGATCTTGCGATCCTTTGTATAACGAGTCCCACCATGCAAGATATTCTTCGCATAGTCTGGTCAGCCGTGCCTTTGCTTTCTTGATATCGTCCACCGTTATATCAGAATCCTCGCGGAAGAAGTAGTCTTTCGGATGCTTGGTCATGTCCTCCAGAATACGGTCACCGAATTCTACCTTTCCTTCGTTCTGCTTTTGACGGAGCTCGGGCTTCCGAACGATGTTATACCTTCGCTTCCCTAGTTCATAACCATACAACGAAGCGGCGACGGTATAGAATGTCAGTTGAAGATCCATGGCCAGAACGTCTGTTATATTATCCGCGTCAATCCTGGAGCGAAACTTACTTTCAAAGACGCAGAACTTTTTCTTCTTCATGAACCCGCCGTCCATTGTGCCAGTGATCTTGACCCCTGGGGCGATATGGCATGCGAACCGCCCTTCAATGGTGCGCCATACTATATCAAAGTCTTTTTGATAGTGCTGGAAATATGCAAGCACCACGGGGCGAAGTTTCGTGAGCGTGTCTTCTGTTACTTCACGACTGGACGCATCGTCCGGCATATTGTCCAGCGTGTCGTTCGCGATACCTGTAAGAGCGGTTGAGACGCCCTTCATGTTCTTTATCTTGCCGTCGCGGATTCCACGGTAGATCTTTTCCAGGGCATCGTGATACATGCTACCTTGAACGAAAGCCGCCTTCTTTGCCATGATAGAACGGAGGCAAAAGTATTGTGATAGTTTCGCCTGTTGTCGGCATTGAAGAAACGTGGACAGATCGCTCTGCCGTATGCCGTGAACCCTTGGATCCAGCGGTTCGAATTTGTCATTCAGTTTCATTCGCAGCTTCGCTTTGATGCTGAATGCTTTGGGGTTGAAGTTATGGTTCATGATTTTCTTTCTTTTCTTGGAAAACGAGCGGCTCGCTCTGGTGATACGTCTAGGATAAGAAACACTTCTCGTCCTTCTTTCCATCCTCCGACATACGCATCTGGCACGGTCTTGTCAAAGCAGGAAAGAATTCTAGATTCAGTTTCTTCGTCAGCCCTCTCCTGGTCTTCGCATAGTACAATTCTCATGATTTTCTTTCTTCACCGTACAGGACGAAAAGCCCCAAGCCAATGGCGTCGGCTTCATGGGTTGTATTGGTGCTCGGCTTCAATCCTAGGCGAGCGAATCTCTTTTGCAATCTTTTTTGATGTACGATTTTTGGTATCTGGCCCTTCCATCTCTGTACTGGAATTGGGAAGATATTGGCGTCAGGAAACCAAGCAAGAAAAGATCCAGCAATCATTCCCGCTGTTATACATAGTTTCACGACGTCCTGTTTCGCAGCGGATATCATTGACCGTTCGGACGATTGGAAATCAATGAACGGCATCTCATATACCAAAACACTGACCGCCCCGTCTGAAAGATCTATCTCATCACCCAAACGAAATACAAGATCTTCTGATTTATCTTTCCAATTCTTTCCTCTCGGGGAAATCGCAAACGATTCTTTCAGCGTACTCCCCTTCCAAACTGCAATTCCTGTACCACCGATACCTGGATCAACACTGATCCAACGCTTTCCTCGCAAGCGTTCGAGCAGAGACGGTTCTTTTGGAGGACAAGATACTACGGACTTCTTCATCGGTGGTTCCTTTCGTGATAAGATCGATGATGAGTAGGTTCTTCTTTCCTGGGAGGAAGATACGGTCTTCGCTCTGCGCTCTTTGCTCCAGGGAATAGGAATTAGAAAAGTATATCGCCGTTGATGATACAGAAAGATTGAGACCGAACTGACCGAGTTTCTTTTGGATAAGTATAACATTCATGGACGGTGACGTATTGAATTCTTTGATCATTGCTCGGCGTTCGTGTGTTGGGGTTGTACCCTGCATTGAACGGCAAGCGATACCTTCTTTGACGAGGCGTTCCTTGGCGTTCTGTATTTCAGCGGAGAACGCGAACCATACAACGACCTTCTCTTTTCCTTTATCAGCGCCAAGGGTACGAAGCAGATCAACGAGCTCGGTATATTTCCAGGACGTAGGCAAGAAGGTAGGGATACGACGGAGCCAAGACAATTGAACAATCGCATGGTCCGCTTCATGGCTCATACCAAGTATGTCTTCAAAGTCCGGGTCGGTTTCACGCACTCGCTTTGATATATTGCTGAACGGCCCTTCCGGGAGTTCCATGTTTTTCACGACGTACTTGTATGCGAACTTTTCTTCCTTGGACATTTCGCCGTGATACTTTTCAAAGACCTTGTCCGGCATCGCAAGACCGTACTGCTTTTCCGCCTGCTTTCGTGTGAGGCAGAACGCCTCCGCTTGGTACTTGGCAATGATGAGCCGTTCTTGTGCTGGCGGGAAGATCCTACCGTGCTCGCCAAAGGATGTCGGGTCTATCTCAGTATGGCGTTTTCTCCACCGATAGAAATTGCTGCATCCCATCCACCGCCCATTGTTCAGGAACGCCATCTGTGACCATATATCCTCAAGGCTCTGCGGAGTGGGCAGACCAGACAGACAAACTTTGAGCGGAACTATATCACAGATCTGCATCAGCGCCTGAGTCGTCTTGGACTTGTGGTTCTTTATCCGTGTGGATTCATCTAGAAGTAGTGCGTCGGGCGGATGTTTATCAAAGGCACGGAGAAATTCTTTTGATAGAAACGCTTCATAGTTCACGAGCATCCATGCGCCTGATTCCTGGGAAAGATAAGTGTGCGCCTTCTGTATTGACGAACCTTCCAACAGGACGGGAACGATATACTCCTTCTGAAGTTCTTCTTCCCAGGAGAGGAGCGTTGTCTTTGGTGCTACTATAACAGAGATCTTCCTGCCGTTGATACGACGCTTGATCCACCGGATGGATGTTATAGTTTTCCCGAGGCGCATGTCCAGGGCAAAGAATGCCGACATCGCGGTATCGAACTTATTCGTCGCGTCCTTCTGATGCTGCCGTAGGGGCCGAAGCCGAAGGTTTCTCGCGTATATCATGTTTCCCCCAATCTACCTTGTGTGGTTTCTTGCATGCAGGGCAGCATTTCCACCACTCCCTTGGTCGCGCTTCGTGTGATATAACCAGACCACAGGACGAGCGCCATGTCCATCTCCAGTGCCCCGCTGTTCCGGGCTCTGGAGGAGTGTATTTCCAGAGACAATACTTCGCGGCTCTGGCGCGAGCACGTTCGCATTCTTCTTGAACTGTGATAGGTGACATGGGATCCCTCTATAAAAAGACCCCGCCCAAGAACCGTGATAACGGGAGGGCGGGGAGAAAAGCCGTGTTCGTGTGGTAGTGCGTCCGCTCTGGACCGATCTACGCTTGGCTCGGCGTTCTGTTATAGTATATCAGCCGTCCTGAACGTCGGAGTCGTCGTCAACGACAGGGGCTTTCTTGCCCTTTGCCTTGATACGGGTGGAACGGGCGACGACCTTATCAACGATGGAAGCCTTCTTCGGAGCCTTGGCCTTTGGGGCCTTGGCGAACTTCGTCAGGTCAAGACCTTTCACGACGATGGGCTTTTCGGCCTTTTCAAAGACCTTGTCGGTCAGAATCTGAACTTTCACGCCCTTGCGGTTGATGCGCTTGAGCAGACGATACGTCAGGCGCTCAATGGCTTCGGCGTTCTTGCGCGGGAAATTCATCTTAGCAACCTTCTGGATTGCGGCGAGTGAATTGCCTTGGGTGATGAGGGACGCGATGAGCGCCTTCAGTGTGAAGCCTGGAAAGGCTTCGGTATCTTTTGCAACGGCTGGCATGTGATGCCTCCTATTCCGATGGGTCAGGTCGGTTCCTGGACGAGAAGGAAGCGCTCGTCTCGCGTGAGTGTTATAGTATCAACGATCAGAAGATATCGTGGGTTGCACTATATCTTCGCATTGACTGGCGACCTCTCGGATAACCTGCCCGATAATAGTCTGGTCATTGAAACCGCCTCGCTGCCCAAGATTGATGCTCGCTTTGTTTCCGCTGGGTGCGTCAATGTGAAGCCAACAATCTCCACAAGGTTTCAGGCTGAGTCTAAGTCTTTGATCTGTCATAGCACGCTCTTGTCTTTGAGGAGAGCAAGTATAACAGGAAAACGCGGAACGCCAGAAGCGGAAACTCCCTGGAACTTTACCTTCGCCCAGGACCAGGGCATTGTGAGCGTGTCTTCGGTTTCCGGTTCTCGCTGTTTCAGATATCGCATCCATGTCTTGAAGTCTTCGCGCTTCTTTTCGTACAGACCAGGGCTCGTCGCCGTGAACGTTTCCTTCTTGTTCTTTGTGAGCATTTCAAAGACAAGGGTGTTCCGATTCTTCCCTTCGCCTTCCTGGGCTGAAACAATCTGAAACTCGTCATCGTCAAAGATCTTGTACTTGAGCAAGCCGGGAGAACGACCGCCGAAGTATGGGCTGGACAGGTTGCGAAGTATCACACCTTCGTATCCAGCCTCCACCATTTCTTCCGCATGAGCGTGGATTGACTTTTTGATTGGGAAGCAATAGGAAGGGAAAACATTGATGCAGGCTAGGGGCGGCAGAATTTCACGGAGGATTTCGTTCCGTTCTTCAAAAGTCATGCTCGGGTGATTGGGCACGACGCAGTCATAGACGATATACTGGAGCGCTCCCTTTTCCGGATGATCCGCACGTTTCACGATTGAAAGTATATCTTCAAACGAGCGACCGTGAATATAGAATTCCCCGTCCGGAATGATGGAAGGATATTTCTTTGGCGTGATCAACCGTGTCAGGTCTATGATTCGCGAACCTATAACAGATAATTGAGATTTCTGTCGGCTCGTGAACATCCTCGTTGACGTGCTGAACATGGCACGGACGCCATCTAATTTCGGCTGGCCGATCCATCCTTTCCAGGAATCGGGATCGTTTCGGACTGCCGCTGCTTGTGGCACCTTATGGCATGTCATGCAGGTAGGGGCATTGAGAACGGCTTTCTTTGCTGTACGGCTCATGATCAGTTCCCTTCTTTCTTTGATGTTGCTTGCCGTGATTCCAAAAGAAGGCCAAGTACCTGTGACATGACTGGCGCTTGCCCTGCGAGCCCTGCACCGCTTGTGATGCCAGAGCAAAAGACGACAAAGTCTTTATCTTGATTCGAAAGATGAGTCATGCCGTGAGCCGTTACTGTTATAGATTTGAAACTTTCCTTGAGGGCATTGGCGATCGCCTGTACCATATGTTCATTCGGTTCAATGCCAGTACATTCGCAGAACGCGCTTCCTGCCGCTAGGGCGATTTCTTCGGCGTTCTGGAGATGCTCATTGGCCTTGGCCTTTGGGGTTTCGTTGAATATCATACTATCCACCTTTCAAAGCGTCTTATCGCTTGAGGGATTGTGAGGGTTCCGGATTCTAGTTCGCGCACGAGCGCTTCGTAGCGGGAATCGTTGATTGTGTCGTCTTCCGCTTCTACTGTTATAGTTCCGAAGCGGAATGATCGCAGACAGGGTTCGCCGAGATCGTGTTCTAAGTGTTGGCACGGGGTGGTCATTTCTTCAACCTCTTTTTCTCTTTCTCCAATATCTGGATCGCCTCGATCAAGGCGATTTGTTTGCAGGTGTGAAACTTCCCAGTCAGTTCCAGGAATCTCACGAAGGTGAGAAACTTACCCTCCTTCGGGAAATAAGTACAGGACGCGCTCGGCTCCGCCTTCTTCATCCTTTTCTCCAGGGCAGCAATACGGTCCGCCTCCCTTTGGAGATCGGAACAGAGCGCCCCGTTATAGCATCGGCGATCGCTGGCATAGTACGGCTCAAGAGGAACGGCTGGAGTTGATTTCTTTGCTGGCATGGTGCCTCCTATGATGGGTGATATATTTCTAACACAAGAAGAACATTTCGGCGAAAACGTGCAAGATCTTGGCGACGACGAATAAAGCGGTCGCTCCGAAAAGAACGAAACTAGCACGATATAGAAATTCCGCGATCTTTTCTGATTGGTGTGGGGTCATAACGATTCCTCGGAAAAGCGTTGGATCGCCTTTCGCAGATTCTTCTCAGCCTTCTGGGCTTCGGTATCCTGGGAATGAAACGGGTGGGCGATATGCTGGCCTTCTTCCCCAACGATGAAACGTAGGATATCCTCGGTGCAGGTAGTAAAGCCGCGATTGGAGAATTGCCGTGCTGCCCCTATAAGGTAGTCGGGCGGCGATAACGGGGGAGGCGTGAAACCTTCCGAATTGAAATAGTGCTCCATCAGTTCCACAATTTCCTTCGCTAAGGCTTGGCCCGAAATAACGGGGCGGCGGACCTTGAAAACGGATTCAGGGTACTGTGGGAGGCATTGGTGGCAGATTTTTCGCCACAATCGTTCTGGACGCGCCTGGGACCCTTTGGTGCAGGGTAGCAAGTACGAGTCGCAATGTTCGCGACCGCAGAACAAGCAGGTGGGAGGTGGAGGCATGGTCTGTTCCTTTGGCAATGGTGGGTGATAAAAACAAGAAACCCGTCCAGGAGAAAACCTGGACGGGCGGATGCGGCTTGGGTGGTGCTATGGTTATCCGGGTTCGACTAAGGTTAGCAGGTGATTCCGGCTTGTGGCCTTACCTTGTTTGATGAGCAAGGCGATTGCGATCTGGAATTCTTCCAGGGTACATTGGCCCATGCAGTGTGCGTAGATATGGCCTTCGGGAATTTGTTTCACTTCCAAAAGTATATCGTAGATCGTAACGTATAACGCGGCGATCCTTCGGACCCTGCTTGGGTGGTTCTGGGGCTGGGGTTGCTGGGGTTGGGTTGGCATGGCTTATCCTTCAATTCCGTGAAAGGTAACGTGGATGAAATGAGGCGGGATATCGCGGCGATTGCCGTGTTCGTCCGCAATGGTGCAACCAAGCCGCGCAATGTCCTCGGCGTGGCCGTACGAAAGATGCGTGGCTTCGCGCTCGTTCAGGGTTGTACTGCTTGGGCAGGATGGCCCCTTGCCGTGAATGTAGTAGCGGGAATGCCCCGTGAACGCCTGCCAGTGGAAGGCGATGGTGGCATAGCAGGTTTCGGTCAGGGGCTTGGTACTGCGGGGCGGGTTCCAAGTATTGAATTCTTTCTTGGTCATAAGGCGAAGGCGGGGTTGAAGGCGGGGCATGGGCTGTTCCTTTGTATAAGGTAAGGGAAGGGCGGGTGGTTTTGCGGTTCAGCACCAATACGGCTGAACGATGTTTGGCTTGGCTGGGGCGGCTTGGGGCGCGACTGCGGCTGGTGCTGGGGTTTCCACCAGTTCAACACTTGTGCGCTCGTAGCAGCAAGCCTCCTTCGCGTCATAGGCTCGTTGCAGATTGGTCATGAAAGCCTGTATGTTCTTCGGGTTGCGGTTCACTTTTTTATCGTACGACGCACCGATTTCCAAAGTATAACCGAAATATTCAATAAGTTCCGGAAGGGTTTTGGAAATAATAGTTTCACGACCCTTGCGGGTCTGCTTGATGCTGAACACTTGGGCGGGGTTGCTGATGCGGGGCATGGTTTGTTCCTTTGGTGCTTGGTGCTTGGTATAAGGTGCAGGTTGGATGGTGGTTCAGGGCTGGTCATCCCAATCGGTCGGGGGTTCTTCGCCTTCGGGGCTGGGGCTGGTGGCGTCGTTATACTTTTCAATCGCCGCCTTCAATTCGCG
>Ga0315903_10004253_pt1 | contig 19243 bp, 11 predicted proteins | sample LakEriMetagenome_7_FD_203524 | JGI IMG/M metagenome (GOLD analysis project Ga0315903, IMG submission 203524) | Freshwater fungal communities from buoy surface, Lake Erie, Ohio, United States - Buoy 2 MA119 | ecosystem: Environmental > Aquatic > Freshwater > Lake | place: USA: Lake Erie, Ohio...
CGCCACAGGCACCTCAGTGGCCCGACATCCTCGCGGAATACCGTCTTTAAGCCGCCATGAAGATCTCCAAAAACTGTCCACTTTTGCTCAGACAATTAAATCCACTTTTGCTCAGTCGCCGACAGGATGGAAAATTTTATTTGCACCCCGAAGTGCATCTGATAGTCACCCGGCATGGCTAAAATCGACCTCGGAAGGAAAGCCCTTTATCCTTCCAAAACCCAGCTCCTGCGCGGACTCGCGGCTTTCGGATTCTTTCTGATCACTTCCGGGATTTCCGAGGCAAAAACCATCTACGTCAACGCAGCGAGGCCGGAGGGTGGGACGGGTACCAGTTGGAGCACCGCCTTCAAATACCTTCAGGAAGCCTTGAAATTCGCGGTATCCGGCGACCAGGTTCTGATCGCCAAGGGCACATATTACCCGGACGATTTCAATGCGGATGTGAACGGCCAGTATCTTAATTTCGGCGACCGCGAACTTTCCTTCAAGATCAAGGCGGGCGTGAACCTCTATGGCGGTTTTGTTGGCAACGAAACCAACATCGACCTGCGCGACCCGGTTGCCAACGAGACCATTCTTTCCGGCGAGATCTGGCAGGTGGACCCGATGGACCCGGATACGTCCGGCTACCAACGCTACTGGTCGCTCCATGTGGTCATTCTGGAGGGTGACGCCACGTTCGACAGCCTCACCATTGAGAAAGGTCGGGCGAATGGTGACAATCCGCCATACAATCAGGGCGGCGGTGTTTACGTCGAGGGAGGCACCTTGAACCTGGTGAGTTGTACTTTCAGAGAGTGCCTCGCAGCGCAGGATGGAGGTGCCATCTTCGGCGACGTGAACGCGAGGGACTGCACGTTTTCCGGCAATCGGGCTGACAACGAGTTCCTTCTTACCGACGCGAAACTCAATGATCCTGACAACACCCAGCACGCGTGGGTTTACAGTCCGGTTTGCAGTGGCGGGGCGATCAAAGGCAATGTCGTAGCGAACAATTGCATTTTTGAGGACAACCACACCCGTGCTCACTCATTAAGCCTCATCGGATTCACTTCCGATGCAAGCGGAGGCGCGATCAACGGCACATCAGTGGTGGTCAGGGGTTGTGTTTTCGAAGATAACACGACCGACGCGACCGCCATTCACATCGGCGGAAACGCGGATGCCACTTCACATGGCGGGGCCATTTGGGCTGACGACATCACCGCAGTGGACTGCATCTTTAGGCATAATGAAAGCCACTCCCGCGCTCGTGCGAATGTCTCGCTTCCACCAAAATGGATTGCATCTCCACACTCGTTCGGTGCTGCCGTTTTCGGCAAGCTCGGTGTCACCAACTGCGTGTTTCAAGGCAATTTGACGACGAGCGATTATCTGGGCGGGGATTTCAACAACTCGGTCTCGCGGGGAGGAGCGGCCTATGTCAAACTGGCCTCGGAGATATCGAACTCAACCTTTGTCCTAAATCAAACCACGGGTGAAGGAGCAGGTGGCGGAGCGATTCGTGCCGACCCGGACTGCACGTTGCCATTGTCGAGTTGCACCTTCTTGGACAACTCCACTGATCTCAACGGAACCTGTCTTTCCGTGGGAGGGAACGTCAGGATTCTCAGCAACATCTTCTGGGATACCTTTGCCGCTCAGGAAGTTCTCGTCTGGGTGGACGGTATCAGCAACGGAAACGCAAGGGCGCGCATCTCCAATCGCTTATATCCCACCCCGTCAACCGAAACAACCAACCTCATCAAGGGCAACCTCGCCGGGGTGGATGTGAACGCATCCAACGCCGACCTCGGCGACCCTCCGGGAAGGTCCATTTTTGGGCTGGATCCCGAGTTTCTCGACGATACGGACCCTGACGGACCGGATGATGTTTGGAAGACTCCGGACGACGGTGTCCGTCTCACCGGCACCAGTCCCGCGATCGGGCTCGGGCATCCCTTGTTCCTGCCTATCGACCGATTCGATCTGGATGAGGACGGAAACACCACCGAAGTCACACCGGTGGACAATGCCAACTATGCCCGAATCCAGAGTTTGAAGATGGACTTGGGTGCTTATGAATTCGGCGAGGAATTGCTTGCTCCCGAGATCCAGATCGAAGGCCCCTCGGGGGTGGCCCTGGTGGACGGCGGCAGCCCGGTGATCATGACATCAGCCGCGGGAGTTCCCATCACCCAGACTTTTGTCATCCGCAATCTGGGCACGCTGCCGCTTCGCAATTTCAGGGTTTCCCGGACAGGCCCGGATAGCAATGCGTTCTCACCGACCCAGCCGGTCGCCCAAAGCCTCTCCTCAGGCAGGAGCACCATCTTCACGGTGACATACACTCCTGTAGCCGGAAAGGAACTCATGGCAACGCTGCTCGTTGCAAGCAACGACGAGGATGAAAACCCCTTTGACATCAACGTGATCGTGCGTGCGCTCGTCCCGGACATTGCCGTGGAAACCTCAAGCGGCACCGGCTTGGTCGATGGGACCTCGACCGTCAATTATGGAAATGTGGACAAAGTTGTCGGGCTGTCGAAGACCTTTGTCATCCGCAACAAGGGCGGTGGCGACTTGGTCATTTCAAAAATTTCCACCTCAGGTTCGCATGCCGGGGACTTCATCGTCAGCAACGCTCCTGCCAAAGTGGCTCCGAACCGCTCCGCCAGTTTTGTGGTGACGATGAAGCCAACTGCGCTTGGTGCCAGGTCCGCCGCATTCAACATCCAGAGCAACGACCCGGATGCGGAGTCCACGTTCACCGTGAATCTGACGGGCACGGGAGTCTCCGCGCCCGAGATCGATATCCATCAACCTCCCGGCTCTTCGCTGGTTGACGGCGGAACCTCGGCATATGGCAATGTGAAGACCGGGTTGTCCTTCAGCAAGACCTTCACCATCAAGAACCTCGGCTCCGCGAATCTGAACAATATCGCGGTCTCGATCTCGGGTTCATCCCAATTCAAGTTGGTGAAACCCACGGCCGCCTCGCTTGCCCCGGGGAAATCCACCAAGTTCACCGTCACGTTCAAACCCACCTCCACCGGCTCCAAGACGGCCAAGGTGAGCATCGCCAGCAATGACGCCGATGAGAGCTCGTTTGAAATCAACGTGACGGGCAATGGGACCAAAACCGGCTCTTCGTCCAAGACCAAGACGGGCAAGAGCGCCTCCTACACGAAGTTCGCCAGCACGGAGGGCACATTCACCACCACGGCCGGCATCCGCTATCGCACTCTGACTGTGGAGAAAGGCCCGGGCTGGAACAAGGCCGGACACAAGGTTGAGGTGTCTTCGAACCTGGTTGAATGGTTCAGTGGCCGCGAACACACCACCGTCCTGATCGATGACGCCAATACCCTGAAAGTCAGGGACAATACTCCGTTGGAACCGGGCAGGAAGCGCCACATCCGTCTGAAGTGAGCCATCCCGTCGGGAACATCTTGTGATTTCAAAGGGGGAAACCGCGAGGTTTCCCCCTTATCTGTGATTGAGCTTCCGATTCATCCTGCTTGAATCCCGGCCCGGCCACACGGCCGGAGAACCAATCACCACTGTCATGGGAAGAGCTTTCGAATGCCGCCGCCGTGCCAAGGAATCGCGTTGGGCCACGATGTCCAAAGTGTTTCCGAAGCTTGCGAAATCCATCACCCTCGCCGCGAAGGATGGCGGCCCGGATCCGGAATCGAACGCGCGACTGCGGGTGGCCATCGCCAACGCCAAGGCACAGAACCTCTCGCGCGAAAACATTGACGCCGCAATCAAACGCGCGGCCGGTAAGGACGCCTCGGAAATCTCCGAAGTGACCTACGAGGGCAAGGGCCCGCACGGCTCCCAGTTTTTCATCGAAGTGGCCACCGACAACTCGAACCGCTCGGTCACCAACATCAAGACCATCTTCAACAAAAATGGCGGGCAACTTCTCAACTCCGGCTCGCTCGACTTCATGTTCTCGCGCAAGACGGTCATCGAGTTCCCGGCGCCGGAGGGCAAGAGCCTTGAAGACATCGAATTGGAACTCATCGACGCCGGCCTCGATGAAATGCACGTGGACGATGGCATCGTCTCGGTGATCGGCGATTACACCGCATTCGCACAGCTCTCGCAAGCGGTCGAGGCGCTCGGTATCAGCGCCACCAAGTCCGGGCTCCAGCGCGTGCCAAACCAGCCGATCGAACTGACCGAAGAGCAGATGGTCGAGGTCGAGGCCATCGTGGACAGGCTTGAGGATGATGACGACGTGCAGGCGGTCTTCACGAATCTTGCCTGACGGACGATGCCCGCGGATGTTTCGCGGGCAGGAGCAGGAAAAACCAGAGAACCACGGCACCCGCAAGTGCTGCCCACGGGACCAGCCAGCCGAAGCGCGTGTAAACGGTCAACCCGGTCTCACGGCGCACCGTGCCTAACAGATTTCCTCGCTCCATCGCACCGAGCCGGGCGTGGATGCGCCCGTGTGGATCGATCACTTGTGACACTCCGGAGGTCGCGCAGACAAACATCCAGCGGCCGTTTTCCGCCGCGCGGATTTGGAACAGTTCCGCGTGTTGATCGTGCTGGCGCTTGGTCCATGACTCCGCATCCATGATTGGCACGATGAACAGCTCGGCTCCCGCAGTGGTCATCCGGCGGGTGACTGCCTCGTAGTCGCAGTCGAAGCACACCGGTGTTCCGACTTTGCCATGGCGCGTGGCGATCGGCAGCGCGGTCCCGCCGGGTTTGCCATCGTTGAAGAAATGGACGGTGTGCACCTTGTTGTGCTGGCCGCGGGTGCCGTCCGGATCGATGGTCAGCGCGATGTTCCGCCAGCCCATGCCTCCACCCTCGTGGAGCTGTGTGCCGAAAGTCAGCGTGATGTTCCGCTCGCGGCACAGATCGCGGACAAGTTTCCAGTCGCGCGGGTTCGAGCGGATGTCATAGGCGATCGCATACTCCGGCCAGACGACGTAGGGCACATCCTCCGGCAGCATGCGGGTGTGGCGGATGAACTCGTCAAGCGTCACGCTTTCCAACTGCACGCCGCCCGTTCGAACCGCCATTGGGTCGTCCGCTGCGGGTGGCGTCAATTTGGGAAAGAGGAGGATGGAAACAACCAGCCCCGCGCCTAACAGACCGGCTGCAGCGAGACGGCGTTCCCATGCCAGCGCCACCGCAAGCACCAGCAGCATGCCCGCCCCATAGACGCCAATCCACGGCAGCAGCGCATTGGGCCCCATGGCCAGCCCGGCCGTCGTCCAGGGGAACTTCAGCGGAAACAGCTCGGCGCGGATGAATTCCCAGCCCGCCCAGTTGATTGCGGTGAAGGCGGCGAGCCTCAGCCCGGTCATGCCACGCGTGGTCGCGCGCGCCATCATCTCCGCGAACAGCGCGTGGAAGGCGGCGAGCACCATCCACAGCATCACCACCATCGTCCCGAAGATCTCATACAACCACGACAGCCCGCAGCCATATGCTGCCATGCCATGCAGAAAACCGATGGCCCGTGCACGGGTTCCGCGTTGCCCCTCCAGCGCCGCAAGCAGCCCGGCAATGCCCGGGACAACCAGCCATCCCCAGCCAAGCGGCGGATAGGCGAGCGAGAGAACCCCGCCGGACAACAATGCCGCCGCACATCGCGCAGGGAAGGTGTTCCACCATCGCATGCAAGGTTCTCTATCGAAATCCGCAGTGCCCGGCAAGCACCGGCCAGAGCGGATTTCAAAACCGATGATTGCCCTCGGCGGTGGAATCGGCTTGAAGGGAGCGAATGAAAACCGTGCTGCCGTTCGTGTTCACTCTCGCGTCGCTCGCCGCCGCCGAACTCCCCTCCACCGCCCTGATGAAATCCGCGGCCGAGGGTTTTCTCGCCTCGCTCGATGAGGCGAAGCGCGCCAAGGCGGCGTTTCCGATGGATGCCGCGGATCGTGAGAACTTCCGCTACACGCCCCGCGAGCGCAGCGGGCTGCCGCTCAAGGAAATGGACGAGGTGCAGCGCAAGGCGGCGATGAAACTCCTGGAGTCCGCGCTCAGCGACAAGGGCCGGCTCAAGGCGATGCAGGTGATCACTCTCGAAGGCGTGTTGGCCGAGATCGAGAAACGGCCCGAGTATCGCGACGCGGGCCGCTATTACGTTTCGATCTTCGGCAAGCCCGGCGACGCCGCCGGTTGGGCGTGGAAGTTCGAGGGCCATCACCTTTCGCTCAACTATGCGATCCATGGCGACAAGGTGGCCGTGACGCCATCCTTCATGGGTGCCAATCCCGCCGAGGTGCGCGAGGGAGCCCACAAGGGACTGCGCCCGTTCGGCGCGGAGGAGGATCTGGCGCGCGCCCTTGCGGTCGTCCTGTTAGAAGGAGGGAAAACCGGCGTCCGCTTCAGTGAGAAGGCGCCGGCCGAGATTCTCACCGGCGAGAACCGCGCGGCCACCGCGCTCGAGCCGGTCGGGATCGCCGCCGATGAGATGACCGCCGCGCAGAAGAAGGCGCTTTTCGATCTCGTTTCCGAATACACCGGCCGTCACCGCAAGGATCTCGCCGAGGCGGACATGCGGAAGATCACCGCCGCCGGCATCGGCCGCATCCGCTTCGGCTGGGCTGGTGGACTCAAGCGCGGCGAGGCGTTTTACTACCGCGTCCAGGGCCCCACGTTCCTGATGGAGTGCGCCAACACCCAGAACGACGCCAACCACATCCACACCACTTGGCGCGACTTCGGGGGCGACTACGGCAAAGACCTGATGAAGCAGCACTATCACCATCACGAAGCCGACGGCGGCGCGCACTGAGACCGACTTCTAACCATTCGTCAGCACCACCCGGTGCCGCGCCTTTCCGGCCCGCAGGTGGTCCAGCGCGGCATTCACTTCAGCCATCGCAAAGGTTTCCACCACCGGCGCGATGCCGTGGCGGGCGCAGAAATCCAGCATCACCGCCACCGTCGCGGGCGATCCGAGCGGCGATCCGGAAACCGATTTCCTGCCACCGATCAGCGCGAAGGCCGGCACCGGCACCGGCTCCAGCACCGCGCCCACAAAGTGCAGCCGCCCGTCCGGAGCCAGAGCCGACAGATAGCAGTCCCATTCGAGCGCCACATTCACCGTGACGAGGATGAAATCCAGCGAGCCCGCGATTTGCGCGAGCGCCGCCCGATCCAGGCTCGACACCACATGATGCGCCCCGAGCTTGCGCGCTTCCTCCGCCTTGGCCCCGCTGGAGGTGAATGCGGTCACCTCGCAGCCCCACTTGTTGAGAAACTGCAACGCCAAATGGCCCAGCCCGCCGATGCCCACCACTCCGACGCGATGCACCGGCTTGATCCCGAAATCCAGGATCGGCGCGAACACCGTGATGCCCCCGCAGAACAGCGGACCCGCACTCGCCGGATCCAACGCCGCGGGCAGTTTCACCGCCCACTCCCAGTTCGCCCGCACCCGGTCCGCGAACCCACCGTGACGGCCGACGATGATTTGCTCGGCCGTGGTACACAGCTGGTGCCTGCCCGATAGACAGGACGGGCACGACATGCAGCTCCCCGCAAACCAGCCGAGCCCCACCCGGTCACCCACCGCAAGCCCCTTCACCCGCTCGCCCGCCGCCTCCACCACGCCGATGACCTCATGGCCGGCCACAAGCGGAAACACCGAGTTGCCCCACTCGTTGCCGATCATCGACAGGTCCGAGTGGCAGATGCCGCAGGACTCCACCCGCACCTCGACCTGCTCCGCGCGCAGCGGGCCGGGTTGATATTCCATCCATTCCAGTTTCGCGCCCGCCTTCGGCGCGGCCCAGCCGTGAAAGACTTCTCCGCTCATGCCGCCAACCTTGCACCGCACGATTACGGCCGCAATTCGCGATTTTCCCTCGCCCGCCATCGCTCCCGGAAAATCGCGGGCGGGCGGGCGATTTTTGCCGAAGCGGATTGACTTCGTTTGAGCGGATCGGTCTCATCCCCGTCGTATTCCGAAATGCACCGGACGCATCGCGGCGTTTCCGGTTAGGGTATCCGCATCTCCGTCCGTCCACAGACCATGAAAAAATCCATCCGCATCCGGCTGATCCTGCCGTTCCTCGCGCTGTTTGCCTTCCTCGCCGCTCCCGCATCCGCCGCTCCCTATGGTGAGAAGGGCCGACAAATCAACTGGGTGCAACCCACCGGCGAGAAACTCACGCTGCGGGTCTTCGGCGACGAGTATTTCGCCCGCACCGAGACGAGCGACGGATTCACCGTGGTGTACAACAAGGCGGATGGTTCCTATCATTACGCAAAACTCAGTGGAGATCGCCGGGCATTGATTCCCACCGGCGTTCAGGCCCATCTGAAACCCCGGGCCGGCCTCGGAAAGGGAGTCGCCCTGCCCGTCGAACGCGCCCGGGAAATCGCCAAGGCCAACCGCCTCCGCCTCTCCGGTGAGCGCGACGCCAAGTGGAGCGAGCGCGTCAAAGGGGTGAGCGCCGCACGTGCAGCCAAGGTCCCTGGAGCGCGCCCCGCACCTCCCTACGCCAAGGACGAGCCCACGATCGGCGATTACGTCGGCCTCACCATCCTCGTCCAGTTCCCCAATGACCCGAGGACCAGCGCCCAGGATCCCGTGAGATTTCCCACGACTCGCAACAAGATCGTCAACTACTGCAACCAGATCGGCTACCGCTCGGACGGGAATTCCGGCTCCATCCGCGACTACTTCCGCGACCAGTCGCTTGGCAAATTCAATTACACCCAGAAGGTCACCCCGATCATCACTCTGCCCAATCCGAGGAACTACTACAATTACTCGGACTATCCGGCGAACACCAACTTCCGGGACGATGCCGGCCGCGTGCTCTTGCTGGATGCCATCGAGGTGCTGAGATCCCAGAATTTCGACTTCTCCGGCCTGACCACTGACGACGCCGGAAACATCCTCGCCACCAACATTTTCTTCGCCGGACCCGACTCGGGGGTCTGGGCCGAGGGTCTCTGGCCCCACCAATGGACACTTCAGAACCCCGTTCAGGTTGGCACAGGTGCCGCGCCCGCGTCGGTTTACGCCTACCAGATCACCAATATTGAGGATAGCGCTCCCGTCATCGGCACCTTCATTCACGAAAACGGCCACCTCATCCTCAACTACCCGGACCTCTACACCTACACCGGCGAAGGCGAGGGCGTGGGCCAGCACTGCCTGATGGGATCCGGCAACTACCAGAACGACGGCAAAACTCCCGCGCCGCTCAACATTTTCCTGAAGGACATCGTCGGATGGGCGACCGTCAATGAGATCGCGGCATCCGACTACCTCACCCGCAGCGTGCCCAGCACCGGAAACATCGGCTACCGCATCCGCAGGTTCGACCAATCGCCCGAATACTTCATCGTTGAGAACCGCGGCAGCGGTGACAAGTGGGCCACTTACGCCCAAGACAAGGGCGTCCTCATCTGGCACATCGACGAAACCATCGAATCGGGAAATGCCTTCCCCGACCCGCATTACGGCGTCGCCCTCGAACAGTCCGACGGTCGCAACGATCTGGAGGATGGCACCAATCGCGGCGACACCTCCGATGCCTACGATCTCTCCTCCCCGCTTTTCTCCACCACCACGTCTCCCAGCTCCCGGTGGATCGACGGCAGTGTTTCCGGTGTCCGTGTGAATGTGAAGTCTTCCGCCCAGCCGAACATGCAGGTCCAGTTCGGAGAGGTGCCTCCGAACACCATCATCGTTTACACGCCCTCCGGCGGCGAGATCGCCTACCGCCAGTCCAATTTCCTGATCACCTGGGAGGCCAACATCATCGGCAACATCAAGATCGACCTCCTGAAGGACGGCGTTCGCGTGACCACTCTTGCGGCGAACGTGCCGAACAACGGCCGTTTCCTTTGGAGGATTCCCAAGAACTTCCAGACCGGCCCCGGCTTCAGCGTGCGCCTGAGCAGCCTTTCCAACCCGGTTCCCGCCACCGCCACGAGTGATGGATCCTTCACGATCAGCGACCAAACCTTCCCGGTTGGCGGGAAGATCCCATATGGCTGGCGCAAGGTCTCCGATGCTTACACCGGATGGTCGGTCACCAGTTCGAGGAAATACGAAGGCACCCACTCGCTGAAGAGCAATTTCACTCCGGATGGCCGGAAGGCGGGCATCCAGTTCACCGCCAACTTCAAGCCGGGAAACCTGAGCTTCTACATGCGAACCTCCTCCGAGGTCACCTGTGACTACGCACGCTTCTACATCGACGGCGTTGAGCAAAACCTCAATTCGGATGGCGGCAGGCGCGGCATGTCCGGCGAAACCGTTTGGACCTTCTTCTCCTTCCCGGTCAGCGGGGGCAACCACACCTTCAAGTGGATCTACGAGAAGGACGACAGTCTCAACTCCGGCGACGACGGCGCCTGGCTCGACGCCGTCGCGCTTCCTCCCACGACACAGGAGATCGCGGTCTATGGCAGCTCGGGCGGTGAGTTCACCAGCGGTTCCAGCCTCATCGCGATGCCCGACACTCGGATCGGTGAGGAATCCAGTCAGCGCACCGTCACCATCACCAACCGCGGCAAGGCCGATCTTTACGGCATCGGCGTTTCCCTTGTCGGCGACCACGCCAGCGCGTTCAAGGTTAGCGCTCCCGGCAAGTCGGTCCTCAAGTCCGGCCAATCCACCACCTTCAAGGTGAGCTTCCGCCCCAACTCGATGGGTGAGAAGGCCGCCCGGATTCACGTCATGAGCAATGACGACGACGAGAAGCCCTTCGTCATCAACCTCAGCGGCATGGCGCTTGGAATTCCCAAGTTCTCCGTGAGTCATCCCGAAAACGAGGCACTGAAGGATGACAAGTCCGTGGTCCGCTTCGGCTACGAAACCGTGGGCAAGGGCTCGCGCACCAAGGTCTTCACCATCCGCAACACCGGTTCGGTCAACGTCACCGGTCTCACGGTTGAGAAACAAGGGCCCGCGAGCAAGGATTTCGACCTTCGCAAACCGATTCCAACCTCGCTGAAACCGGGCGAGTCCGTGACCTTCAAGGTTACCTTCCAGCCCACCGCAAAGGATCTCCGCGAGGCGACAATCCTCGTCGGCAGCTCCTACGGCAAGGTCGGCAAGTTCCGCTTTGGAGTCGAAGGTGTCGGCGTACCGAAGAGCGTGACGGGCAAGTCTTCGGTCATCGCCGGAGCCGCCGACGATTCCTCCGCCAGGCCGCCGCTCGGAGTGGTGAGAGGCGCGGTCACCATCGACGGCAAGACTTACTCCACCATCACCATCGACAAGTCGCGCGTGCCCGCCGACCGCAAGGTGATCGTTGAAGTCTCCTCCAACCTTGTGGACTGGCGCAGCGGCAAACGCCACACCACCGTCCTCACCGACAACGAATCGATCCTCAAGGTGCGCGACAACACGCCGCGCGAAGCGGGTGTGAAACGCCACATCCGCGTGCGCCTCGTCCGCCGCTGACGTTCGTCGCGTTTCGAATCACAGGGCCGTTCCGCATCGCGCGGAGCGGCCCTTTTTTCCGCCATGCGTTTCTGTTAGAAAAATTTCCGCAAGGTCTGTTGCCATCCGGAACGATTCCTGCTAACGAACGCCGCAATGGGCCGTGCGTTGCCGCAACTTGAATTCAAATGGACCTCGTGGCTCCGTGTCTTCAAGCCCGCACCGCTCGCTCCCTCAAGGCCGGATCGCGAGGACGGCGGCCTCACCGCATGGTGCCGGGAAACCTCCTTCAGCCTGTTGCTGCCGGAACTCGCGCGCAAGGTGCGCGTCGTCTGGAACCCGCGCATGCAGACGACCGCCGGCCGCGCGTGGTGGCCGGACCGCGTGATCGAACTGAATCCGAAACTGCGCGACTGCGAGCCGGACCAGGTGTGGCGCACGCTGCGGCACGAACTCGCCCACCTCGTCGCCTACGAACGCTCCGGCCGCCGCCGCATCGAGCCGCACGGCCCCGAGTGGCGCGCCGCCTGCGCGGAACTCGGCATCGCCGGTGAGGAACCCTATCACACCCTGCCCTTCAAGCGCCGCCGCATGAAGCGCAACCACGCCTACATCTGCCCGAACTGCTTCTCGGTCATCCACCGCGTGCGGCCGATCCAGCGCGCCGTCGCCTGTTACGCCTGCTGCCGCAAGCACAACGACGGCCAGTATCACGACCGCTACCGCCTCATCAAACACAAGCCGCCGCGCCTGTCGGATGTAAGATGAATGCGTGGGTTGAAAAAGCCGGGTCCTTCGATTGATTCGGAATGCTTGACGACATCCGAGGCAATTCACTCGGAGTGCGATGCGACCTTTGCCAAATCCCGCAAACTGAACAACCCCGACCCGCGGGTGAGGGCCGCCGCGTCGCCGCGCATCCGCCGCGCTCCGCTCGTTCGCTTCGGGCCGAAACGCTCGCGGTGCGCCTCGAAGAACCTGTCCACAAATTCACGGCTGCCGATCACCGCTCCGTCGCTGAAATACCGCAGCCGCCAGCGCAAGCGCTTGGCGAGTTCCACCCGGTGGCCGGTTTCCAGTCTCATACGCTCCTCGCGCGCTTCCGCCACGGGCATGCCCCTGCGTTTCACCTGCCTTCTCAGTTCGCCAGCCTGATTGATCCTTTCCTCCTCCCTTTCCGCGCCTTCTGCTAATAACAAGGCCCGATACGCCGCATGGATGTTGTCCCGGCCGCCCCAGCGCGACGCATCCGCCTCCCAACCCCTGTGCGCCATCCACGCACGCACCAGACCTTCGCGCGAACGCTTGCCGTTGCCCCTCGCGCCACCGCCCACCGCCTCACCGTAGCTGCTCCAGCGATACTCTGCCGGATCGACAACCATTCCCGCTCTCACCGGGTTGAGATCAATATAAGCCGCCATCGCCCGCGCCGCCTCGCCGTCCTCCACCACCACGCTCTTGAACGCCCGCTCCCACAGCGTCCCGCTGCGCTGATGGCGGCCGTTGAACCAGTGCGTGAACCGCTGCATCAGCCCCTTCATGAACTCGCTCAAGTCATGCATCCGGTAGGTGTAGCGGGCATGGATTTCCTCCACGTAACTCTCCCTCACGCGCCCCGCCGCCAGCAAGGCCCGTGCCTCCTCGAGTTCCTTGCGCAGCAAAGCCACCGTCACCTTGTCGCAGATCGCACCCACCCGCGCGAGCAACTCGCCATCGCCCAAGCCACCCGCCGGACGCGGCGTGACTTCGATCAGCAGGTGGATGTGGTTGTCCATCAGGCAGTAGGAAAGCACCCGGCAGCCCGAAAACCTCTCATACATCCGCATGAGCGAGCGGAACTTCTCCTTCTCCTCCATGCCAAAAGCAAAACGCTTGTCTACCACCCTTGAAATGCAGTGGTAAATCGCCGGCTTCGCCTCCGAACCCGTCCATGGAACAATCCAACGCCGCTTGGCCATGGCAAGGACCCTACATGCGTGGTCACCAAGGCGTCAAACAAAATTTGTAGAAAAGGTAACAGCTTTAAAACTAACAGCTTTAAAACTATAAAACTAACGCCTGCTGCCGCAAGCACAACGACGGCCAGTATCACGACCGCTACCGCCTCATCAAACACAAGCCGCCGCAGGCCACGCTGCGCGCCTGAGTTTCTCCGGCCGGTTCACTTCGCCAGCAGCCACGCGATGTGCGGCGTGTAGAGATCCGGCTCGAGCAGGAACGAGTCATGGCCCTTCTCCGAGTGGGCGGTGATGTGCATCACCTCCACCTTCGCCTTCTCCAGCTGCTTCACCAGCTCGGTTTGCTCTTCCGGATAGAAGCAGAAGTCCGAGTCGATGGAAAACACCAGCCAGCGCTGCCCGGCCTGGCGCGAGCGTTTGAATAGCTCCGCCGGGCTTTCCGCGTCGCCTTCGGTGGTGGCGTTGTAGCGCGACCACAGGTCGATGATCCGCAGGTAGGTGTTCGCGTCGAAGCGTTTCACGAACTTCTTGCCCTGGTGGAGCATGTAGCTCTGGAACTGGTCGCGCACGCGGTACCAGGCGAGCACATCGTCCGGTTGGACCACGTCCTGGCGGGCGCGGCGCTCGATCGAATCGAGGTGGACGAAGGTCTTGTGCGAGATCATGCGTGCCAGCGCCAGCCCGTAGAGCGGCGGCGAGTTGTCGTAATAGTCGCCGCCGTTGAAATACGGATCGTTCTCGATCGCGAGGATCTGCTCGAAGAGGATCAGGCGGTTGAGCACGGTGGTCTTGTAGCCCGAGGCGATGGCGATGACGTTGGTGACGCGATCCGGCAGGCGGGTGGCGAAGGTCAGCGCGATGAGTCCGCCCACTGACGGGCCGATCACCGCGTGGAGCTTGCCGATGCCGAGATGGTCGAGCAGGCGCGCGGAGATCTCCACTTGGTCGGCGGCGGAAACGGCGGGAAACTTCGAACCCCACGGCTTGCCGGTGTCCGGATTGACCGAGGAGGGTCCGGTGCTGCCGTAGCAGCCGCCGAGATAGTTGGGGCAGATGACGAAGAACTTCTGAGTATCGAGGGCCTTGCCCGGACCGATCATGTCCTGCCACCAACCGGCGTGCAGCTCTTCCTGCCAGAGATCGCCCACGCCCTCGATGCCGCGGTTTCTGCCTGCGGCGTGGTGCGATCCGGAGAGCGCGTGAAACAGCAGGATGGCGTTGGATTTCTCCGCGTTGAGTTCGCCCCACGTTTCGTAGGCGATCCGCGCGCCGGGCAGCATGCCGCCCTCGCGGAGCCGCAACGGCTCTTGCGGGGTGCCGGTTTCGAAAAACTGGGTGCGGGTCTCAGCGGACATGGCGCGCACCCTACCGGGGAGCCCCCACGGGCGCAAGCCGTGTTGCTTGACCTTATGGCGCGGTTGCTCCGCCGCGGCGCAGGATGACCATCTGGAGGAAGCCGCCGGTGGATCCGTCCGCGGACATGAAGTGCTGGTTCCTGCTTTTCAGGATGATCATCTGGGTCTGCTCGTCGGCGCGCACCGGGATGATGTTGTTTTCCTGCATCTTCCACTCGTCGCCGAGCTTGTAGGCCAGTTCGTAGATGACCTGGCCGTTGGCGATGGGCACGTTGAACGTATCGCGCGTGGCGAGTTCCTTCCCGGTCTTGCCGTCAAAGCGCATCTGGATCGGGAACGGACTCAGGTTGTGGACGCGCAAACCACCGACGGGGAGTTTGGACGGATCATCATTGATGACATAACTCGTGAAAGTGCCGCCACCGGCCGGAGCCAGCAGCACGGTGGCGCGGCTGCAGCCGGCGGGCAGCCTCGCCAGGGATACCAGCGAGGGCTCCTTTTCCCGGCGTTTCTCAAGCTCGATGGTGAGCGCGGTCTTCGGCGCCGCCTGCGGATCGGCGGGGGTTTCCTCCGGCACCACCAGCGGCATGAGCTGATGGTCCTTGTCGTCCTGCGTGAGTTCGATGGTCGGCTTGGTGGTTTCGCCTCCGGTCTTGTGGATTTCCAACAGCGTCGGACCGGAATAAGCGAGCGGTTTCGAATAGGTGAAACTTTTCGCGGTCACGCCCTTGAGCGCGTTCTCCGATTTGAGGGAAAGGCCCGAGATTTCATCGCCCCATGCCACAAGGTCGATCTTCATGGAAACGGAGCCTTCCTGCGCGAACAAAGTGCCGCAGGCCATGGCGAGGATGGCGGGATAGCATTTCATGTCAGATTTCGGCGGGGGTGAGCCAGCGGAAGGAGACAATCTCGAACTTCCGGCCATAGGTTCTGTTGGTCGCGCTCAATTCGTTGCCGCGCGCGTTCGGCGGGTTCGATGGATCGACGTAGTCGGGCATGCGCTGGATGATGGCCTCGCAGTAGGCGGTGGCAACCGTTTTGCCGTTCGCATCGAGCGACTCGCCGAAGGTGCGGATACGGAAGGTGTCCGAGCGTGCGGAGAGGGCCGGCCCGATGACCTGAAGCACATCCGCCTGCGTGAGCCAGCCGGGAATGCCGGTGGAGCGGTAGCCCTGCTCGCGGCGCATGCGGTCCTCGATGATCGTCTCGCGGTCGGCGACGATGCTTGCCACGCTGCCGAAGTTGTTATCGGTGGAAGTGGTGGCCCAATCGGGCGTGGATGAATCGGCGCTGGCTGGGCGACCTTGGCGGTCGCCGCCATCGAAGTCCGCCCGCGGAGCACCCTCGAAGGAGCGCAGCGTCACCGCGTCAATGGCGGCGTTGATCCCGGTGAAGACATTGCGGTTCCCGGAGTGGTTGATGTTGAGCCCGCTTTCGTCGATGGCGGCTTGCAAGGGCCCGGAGCGGGTGACGGCGGCATGACGGTTGATATCGCCGATGGAGCGGTTGATGAAATGCGAGAGGCTCACGAAGGGACCGCGCAGGCGGACTTGTTTGACGATTTCCTCGGCGAGCAGGTCGAGCTGCGCATCGGAGAGCCGGCGGAAACCGGAGAACGAATCGACCGCGGTGCCGGTAGGCGGAACCGCGGAAGTGTCCGGACGGTCGAGGCTGCGGGGGAAGGCCGCGTCGGCGTTTTCCCCGGAGTCGGACTGGTGTTTGGTATGGCGGGCGCTGGCAAGGAAGGCCTTCCAGGCGTTCTTGTCGGTGGAGTTGATGTTGAACGAACCTTTCACCATCAGCCGGGTGGCGGCCTTGACCGGATCCTTCAGTTCGCTCGCGGAGGAATCGCCGAGCACGTCGTAGGTGGTCACTTCAGGCATGCCGGAACCACTGCGCGGAATGGTGGAGAAGTAATAACTGTCCCACAGCGCCGAGTTGAGCAGATAAGTCAGGTCGTAGTAGGTGGAGGCGGTTTGTTTGGCACCCGATTGATTGGGAGAGCCGTAGAGTTCGTAGTCCGTGCGGGGTTGGAGGGTGAGCGAGCGTTTGACGAAAGGAGTGGACCACGAATTTCCCACCGCATTGCCCGGTTGGTGCGCGATCGACGCATGGAAGTCGTCTCCTGTCAGGTCCGCATGCTGGAGCATGGCGATGGAGGAGATTTGGTTCGGCACGCTGAAGAGCACCGTGGAGCGGCTGGCGAAGGGAGAACGCCCCCAGGGCAAGGGGTCGGCGGCGAGATTGCGGGTGAAACCGGTGCCGGTCTGGCCGCCGGGCTCGTCGGCAGGCAATTGCGACCTACTGTTGTTGCTCTCGACAAAGAACGGTGGCGGGTTGTAGCTGGCGATGGGTTTCCGAAACCGGGTGGCCTGCAAGTTGAAGTCGGCGAAAGTGCGGATGGTGGAGGCACGCATGCCGATTTCGTAACCGCCGGGCATCAGCGGCTGGTACTCGCCGCCCGGCTGGCTGATCTGGAAGCTGTATAGCATCATCGGAAACGGCTGGGTCATCCGGTTGGCGACGTCCCGGGTGAAGGACCGCGCGTTCGGCGAGAAGTATCCGTTATCCAACTCGAAGCGTTCGAGGCGGCGGAGGTTTCCGGATGAGCCGCTCAGCCGCATTTCCAAGCCTACCAGAGTGGTTTGCCAGCTTTCGCGCACATCCATGCTGGGAGTGCTTCCGCCGGTGGCGATGGTGATGGGCTCGGTGTTTTCCAGTTCGATGCAGTTGGAGAAATTGAATGGCGCACTGCTCTGGAACGGCTTGAGATCGATAACGACCTGTTGCGCGCCGGTGGCCGCCGTGCGGTAAACGTAGGACGCCATGGTGTACGCGCGGGCTTCGCCGGCATTCAGCGTGGAGGCCTGGATGCGGAACAGTGCCTTGGTGAAAACGGCGGCCTCGGTGTATGGGTGTTGCGGAAAGTAGGCGGAGCGATGGCGGTTGCCGCCCAGGTTCCAAATGCAGGATGGGCGGTTGCCCTCGGGCGTCATGCTGATGACTTCGAACTCAAGGTCCCGCTCCCATCGCAGCGGCACGCCGTACGGATTGGCAATGGCGATGGCGATCTTGCCGCAGGAGTTGAGGCTGAACAAATCGGGAGTCCTGCCGCCGCGTCCTTTCAGGCGGGCGCCTAACAGCAACCTGAAATCGGTGATGAGCGGTGCGATGGCGGCGGACAGGTCGCTCGTGGCGGGTTTAACAATCAGTGTGCCGTTTTTCATGGCCGCGTGGCGGTCGTTGAAATCCTTGAGGTTGTCCCACAGGGGTGCCTTCATCCTCGGGACCACGCTTCTCGGAATGATCGTCTGCGAGCGCGCCGGATAGTTGAGCATCGATGGCACGGCGCTGGTGGTGGGCAGCGCGCCGAAGAGGATCGCGGTGAGATCCACGCGGGTGCCGCCGTTGAGCGTGTCTGTTAGAAGTCCGCGGCTGGTGGCGGTGGCCGAGTGGAAGATGCTTTGCAGTGGTGACAGGCCACCGGTTTCGGCACCGAAGGCGGAGACCAGCAGCTCCGCTTGCGGCAGCGAGCTGATCTTTTCCAGGGCGAGGTTGTCCGCCGATCCCGGGCGGGGATAATTGGCCAGGCCGGCGATGGTTTCCCAGCCGCGCCGTTCGGCCACCAGCGACGCCTGCAACGACGGATCGGTGGATTTCTCGGCGATGTTCAGGCTGGCTTTCACGCCCTCGTCGCCGACCCACCAGCCGTAGCGGCCGGCGGGGCGGGTTCCGGTGCGGTCGAGCACGTTGAGGAGAGGCACCGCGACGTGGCGCTCGATGCCCGCGGTATCGGAGCCCACCGAGTTCTCACCTGCGAGGATCACCGCCTTGGTGGGGTCGGACACCTTGCCTCCGGCAACGACCGAGCAACGACCGTCAGTCGGCGTGATCGGCGTGGTTTCCGTATCGGACCCGCTGACCAGCCACTGGACGAGGTTGGGGCTTGGGGTTTTCGTGTAGATTGAAACCGGCGTGTCGCGGTTCGAGAACACCCCGGTCCAGTAGCGGGTTCCGGCCTGGACGGGGGAGAGTCCCTTGGTTTGGCTGGTGATCGTGCTGTTGTTCGCCGGAGCCTGGCCGCCGGCCAGCGCCTCGCCGGTGCCGCTGCCCGCGATGTTGGCGGTGGTGGTGGTCCGTTGGTCCTGCCCGGCATGTTTCTGCAATTGGCCCACCGCCAGCAACAGCGCCAGTCGCGCGTTCGCCCGGGCATCGGCCATGGCGCTGTTGGTCGTTGAGGAGCGCAGCGAAATGGACGAAAGTGTCAATAGACCCACCGCCACGATGGTCAGCAGAATCATGAGGCTGATCGTCACAATCAACGCAAAGCCACGCCGATGCGGAACTCTGATAAGGGGGTTTGCAGTCATATCCGTAATGGGCAAAAGCCGATGTATTTACAATGACTGCAAGTAAAGTCGTGTTTCAACTAAGCCCGAAAACCGAAGTTGGAAAAGGCATCGTTTGGCGTGGGGCCATGTGGCAGAAGGGTTGTGTCTAAAAACCACCACCCATGTCCCATCACCAAACGATGCAGAGTGTTTGTAGTCCCGTTTTTG
>Ga0315903_10004258_pt1 | contig 19223 bp, 12 predicted proteins | sample LakEriMetagenome_7_FD_203524 | JGI IMG/M metagenome (GOLD analysis project Ga0315903, IMG submission 203524) | Freshwater fungal communities from buoy surface, Lake Erie, Ohio, United States - Buoy 2 MA119 | ecosystem: Environmental > Aquatic > Freshwater > Lake | place: USA: Lake Erie, Ohio...
CAAAGACCCTAGGTTTTCATCGTCCTCCGCTAATAAAAAATGTTGTTTCATTGTTTTTATTTAAATATTAACTCAAATACCGTTCCTTTTCCTACTTCACTTTCTACATGAATCTTCCAGCCATGTGCATCAGAAATTGCTTTAACATAACTTAAGCCCAACCCGAATCCCTTTACATTATGAATATCCCCGGTTGGGACACGATATAAATTATCAAAAATCTTAGGTAAATACTCTTTAGATATTCCAATTCCTTGGTCTTTAACGAACAAGTGAATATTATTATTTTGGTAACTAATTAAAATATTAATTATTGGACTTTGTGGAGAATATTTACAAGCGTTATCTAATAAATTGGCAATTAAATTCGTGAGGTGTAATTTATCCGCAATCAATTCAATAGGATCTCCCTTTTGTTCGATCAAAATGGTAGGTCTATTTGTTTTTTTAAAGGTGGCGATTTCAACTTGTTTTTGAATTATCTCATAGAGATTTACAGCTTCCTTATTAAGCACTAAATCACCTTTTGAGATTAATGCACTCTGAAGAATACCCTCTACTAAATTGCCAAGTCGCTTATTCTCTTCCTCTATCATTTTAATATAAGGTGAAATTTCCTGGGTTGTTGGGTGCGAAACTACATCCTTATCACTTAAAGCCTGGCAAGCCAATGAAATCGTAGAAATCGGCGTTTTAAATTCATGAGTCATGTTGGAAATAAAATTCGATTTGATCTCTGACACTTCCTTTTGTTCTTTTATCGTACGAATCAAAAAAAACAGGGTAGAAATCATTAAAAAGCCCAAAAGACCAGTAATAATAAAATACGACTTCATTCCTTTTAGTAAAAAGGATCGTTCTTTTGGAAAATAAATAGTTAGATACATCTTTTCATTGATTTTATCTGTTGGGAAGAGCACCGTAGAAAAACCCTTTACGTGTTGTTTTTTGGTGGTATAAGCTTCGTTTAGGTCATTAAACGTTAAGGGAGTTCCTTCTTCTAACGTTATTGTAAATTGATATTTCTTTGGAAGGTCTTGGCGTTTAAGTTCTGTTAATATAACAGAATCAAGTAATGCTAAATTGATTCGCTGTTGAGGCTTATTGTATACGTTCTCTTTAAAGGCTTGTAGCATTAATTCATTCATGAATTTTGCTTTTTTAAATATGTGTTGCAAAAGTTTTTGATTAAGGTGTATTGTAATATTCTCTGATGCTTGAGTACTACCGTTTTTGGAGGATGACACGAAATCTTGCAATTGACGGACATCCTTAATCAGCGTGGTTTGTTCTGTTCTTACCCCAGAAAGCGTATCTCGAGTAGACCCTTTAATAACTAAGTAGGGTTCAATTCTATTGTTAATGACGATGCTGGTGTCTTTAATGGATATTTGTTGGTTTGAAGCCAACATTCCTTCGAATTCACGCTCAATGATTTTTTTGTATTGGGCACTAAAATCCTGACGAATAATGGCGTTATATCGTTGATTATCAACTAGCTTTTCATGGATATAACCAATCTTCTCAACCGCACGTACCGCCTCATTATTGAAGCTGGTTTTTTTTTGACTATACAGTTGAATTAATTGAAATACTTCATAGATTCCAAGGACTCCCACTAATACAATAGCAGATGTAGTCAAAAACTTAATACGTACTTTATTTATCACAATAAGGCACTAAGTTCTGCATGAAAAAAACAAATGTGAAGCCTGTTAACTTTTTTTAAGATTATCGCACCAATGTAACGTGCCCTGTGAACTGCATCATTTTGTCAACATCTGGCATTTTTATGTTGATGAAATAGGTGTAAACCCCGGGTTGAGCATCTAACCCTTCTACTCCAAAAGAACCATCCCAACCTACTTCCAAATTATTTGTTTCAAAAACCACCTCACCCCAACGGTTGTAAATTAACATATTATAGTTATACGGGTCGAAACCAACAGGAAAGAGTGGTCTAAATGTTGGATTAAATGGGTCTCCGTCTGGCGTAAAGGCATTTGGAATATAATACAAACCACCAACTTGAGCCCCAATAGAAATTTCCGTGCTATCTGCACAGCCAAATGCTGTGGAAACCGTTAATGAAACCGTATATCCAGCTTGGGTTCCAATAAACATGTGGGATGGAGAGAATTCTGTAGAAGATTCACCATCGCCAAAATTCCAAACATAATTAATTCCGCCAATACTAGAATTAGTAAATTCAACGGATTGTGAGGATTCCGTAAACACCGCAACAGAAGATGAAAATTCAGCGGTTGGAAATCCTTCTGTACATACGGCACCTAACATTGAGGAACTATCGACACAACCATTTAATGTTCCCACCACAAAAATTGAATAACATCCACCCCCTGTATATAGATTTTGAACCGATGGACCTGTACCTGAAAAATTATTTGTTGATGCCCATTGATATGTCGTTGCAGGATTTGGTGAGTCGATTGACATTGTCACATTAAGTGGAATACAGCCCCAAGTTGTATCTAAACTGAAATCCATAAGGGGTAAAGGTTTGATGGTAACTATTCCATTGGCCAAATTACTTAAACAATTATTAAGCACATATTGAGCTTGATATGTCGTTGATGCAAGTGGCGCAACGGTAATGGTATTTGTGGTTTCATTTGTAGGTGTCCACAAAAATGTACCGCCAGGTAAATTTGGCACGGCGGTTAATGTCCCTGTTTCTCCATAACACATAGTCAACGGTGCGATAGACAATACAGGAACAGGATTCACCGTGACAGTCCCTGAAGCTTGAGCATTACAGCCGGTTAAGGTGTAGGTAACAGAGTATGTGGTACCAGGTAACCCTGGATTAACGTTTATTGATTGTGTTGTTTGATTGTTAGACCATAAAAATGTACCGCCGGGTAAATCCGGAGTCGCTGTAAGCATGGTTGTGTCTCCATTACAAATTGTATCACTATTTACAGCAACAGTTGGAGTTGGGTTCACCGTTACAACCGCAGAATCCGTTGCTGAACAACCGTTCCATGTGTAAATGGCAGTGTATGTTGTTGTTTGCATTGGGTTAACCGTGATGGAATTAGTGTTTTGTCCTGTATTCCAAGCAATAACACCCCCAGCGGGTGACGTTGTTGCAACCAATGTTGTAGATTGTCCTGTACAGATCGTGGCAGGGTTCATTGAAATAGTTGGTGTTGGCGCAACCGTTGTTGTAATCGATGCGGTATTCGTACACCCTTGAGCATTTGTAACTGTTACTGTAAATGTTCCTGCTGTGGTTATCCCAACCGATGCATTGGTTCCTAAACCGTTGTCCCAAGAATACGTGCCTCCGCCATTTGCGGTTACATTGATCACGGGTGCATTACAATCAATATTCGTCGTTCCGGTATTGTTTGTGATCGATGCCACAGGTGTAGGGTTTACCACGACTTGTGTAGTTGCGGTAACATTACCACAATTCGATGTGATCGTACAAGAGTAAGTCCCTGCAGATGCCGCCGTTGGATTGGCAATCGTAGGGTTTTGTTGATTCGATGTAAAGCCATTTGGACCAGTCCAGGCAAAGGTGTAATTTCCATTTAATGGAACCGCGGGACTTGGTGTAATGGAAAGATTCAATGGCGAACCCGCGCAAATCGGACCGTTGTTTGTAGCAACCGCCGTTGGAGCCGCGCAGCAGTTAATGTACATCCAAACTCTACCAATATTATAATTTACCTCTGACCATATGTTAGCCATCGGTTGGCCTCCTGTTGGGCAAGATTGCATACCACTTCTTCTTAACACCGTTGGAAATCCATTAATCGTTGTATTGAAGTTAGGTTGGCCATAAGTGTTTACGCAAGCCCCGCGAACGCCGTAGACTCCAATAATTTGACCTGCGGTAACAGGTATATTACAAGGGATTATGCCATTCGGTTGATTTGTCGCTGAAAATAGCTGAGTAAAGGCATTGGTTGTCCCCGGGAATGCCGGCGGAGCAGCCGCAGTAAATCGAACAACGCGCACAGTCTGCAATCCATTCGATGCTGTTGTAGGCACTTCAATACCGCAGATGGTAAAATTCGTTGGTGCGGTGAAGTGGTATCCACGAATCATGGAGGTAAAGGTATTAACCTGATTACCAACGCTAATTTGTGTTTGGGCATTCATCCCAAAAACTAATGCCAAAAATAATATTACCGAATAAAAATTTTTCATCTTTTTTATGTGCCTACAAATTAAGTTAATTTAACGCTAAGCTTAACAAAGGGTTGCTTATTATCTTAATAAATTCACGTGTCCTGCCATGATGGATTGTTCTTGTAACCCTCCAATGAGCGTAAAAGTGATTTTATATGTGTAGGTTCCTGAAGGACAATCTAGCCCTTCTACACCATATGACCCATCCCAACCCACATTAATGTTTTTTGATTCGAACATGATTTCACCCCACCGATTATAAATCAACATCTCATATCCATCAGTAGAAATTCCCGTCGAGAAGACTGGTTTAAACGTTTGATTATACTTATCTCCATCCGGTGTAAAGGTATTTGGGATATAATATACCGCGCCCAAATTTGCTGGTATAGTTAGCGAGGTACTATCCATACATCCCATAGATGTAGATGCGATTAGAGTTATCGTGTAACCATCATTTGTGCCTTGAAATAAATGTTCTGGGTACTCCTGATTCGAGACATTCCCGTCTCCAAAATTCCATACGTATCCCGTTGCCCCAACACTTGTGTTATTGAAATTAAGCGTCTGTGTTGATTCTGTAAATGACGGTGGGTTCGCCTCAAAACTCGCTTGTGGATAGTCTTGTACACATACAAAATCTGGTTGGGTTACACTGTAAGAACAACCGTTTAATGTAGCAGTTAACGTCACATCATAACATCCACCAACGCTAAAATTCATTTGTGCGTTTGCGCCGACACTTCCGCCTCCTCCATTTGATGACCACGTATAACTTGCCTGTTGGCCCGTAGTGTCTGCACTTAGATTAACTACTACCGGTACACAGCCCGAGGTGGTGTCTGCACTAAAGCTTACATTGGGTAAGGGGTTCACCGTAATGGTAGCGCTCTCTGTATTACTTGTACAGCCATTCACCGTATAGCTCACGTCATAACTTGTAGTCGCTTGTGGGCCCTCAGTAATTGAGGCTGTTGTTCCTCCTTGAGACCATGTATAAGTGCCCCCTGCAACATTTGCCGTTGCTGTTAACGTACCTGTTGCTCCTTCACAAATTATAATATTCGGAACTGTAATTATCGGTAATGGGGTAACTGTTACTGTACTCGTTGCTATTGCGCTTGTACATCCATTCAATGTATATTCTACATCGTACGTCGTGGTAACTTGTGGATTTACGCTGATGCTTTGCGTAGTCTCATTTGTAGTTATCCAATTATATACCCCATTCGGTAGATTCGGCGTCGCCGTTAAAAAGGTCGTGTCACCGAAACATATGTTTGGATTGTTTACACTTACCGTAGGCGTAGGGTTTACTGTAACCGTTATATCATCCGTAGCAGTACACCCATTCCACGTGTATAAAACACTATACATCGTCGTTGTATTCGGACTCACGGTTATACTCGGGGTTAACTGTCCATTCGTCCATACCGCTTGACCTCCTGCTGGATAATATATTGGTGTCAATGTAACGCTCTGACCCGAACATATCGTAGTATCATTTGCCGTAACTGCTGGAACTGGAGCAACGGTAATCGATACCGTTGAGCTATCCTGACAACCATTCGCTGCTGTTACTACAACGGTATATGTGCCCGCCTGAGTGATATTTACATTGGCAGTCGTTCCTAAGTTATTATTCCATTGATATGTTCCTCCTCCCGTTGCCTGTAAATCAATGCTCGGAGCATTACAATCTATAATTGTGGTACCCGTAATGTTTGTGATACCTGGGGTTGGTGGGGTAATATTCTGTGTTAAGGTTATCGTTTGGGATACCGGACATCCGTTCGGGTCTACCATATTCACTGTATATAATCCCGGTTGAGTAATCGAATTCGTATCATTCAATGGCGTAGAGCCTCCACTCCAGTTATAAGTAACCCCTCCGGTTGCTTGTAACACAATCGTTGGAGTCGTACACGTTAAGATCGTCGTACCCGTAATATTTAATATCTGTACTGGTAATTGACTTAGGGTAGTTAATACGGTTCCGGTGGATTGAGCTGTACATCCGTTCGCATCTTGTACAGTAACCGTATATGACCCTGCTTGGAGGTTTGTGATGTTTTGAGTCACAGCATTATTTGACCAAGAATAGGTATAAGGCGCCACGCCTCCGGTTGGGGTGGAGTTTACACTCCCCGTGCCATTCAAACACAAAATGTTTTGGGATTGAGTAGTCACAGAAACAGCACTTGCCGGTTGTGTAATCGTTACTGTTGTTGTTGCCGTGCATCCATTCGCATCGGTTACCGTTACCGTGTATGTTCCTGCTGCTAATCCTGTTGGGTCTTCAAGCGTTGTGTTGTTACTCCATGCATACGTGTAAGGGGCGGTACCGCCGGTTACTGTTAGGTTTACTGATCCTGTACTGTTTCCAAAACACAACACATTCACTTGCGTCGTGTTTAAGGCTAATGCCGCCGGAGGTTGTGTAATCGTTACACTTGTTTGAGCCGCACAGCCATTCGCATCCGTTACCGTTACTGTATATGCGCCCGCAGCCATTCCCGTTGGATCTTCCACTGTGCCTTGGTTTGACCATAGATAAGTGTAAGGTGCAGTACCACCAGTTACCGTTAAATTTACAGAACCTGTACTGTTTCCAAAACACAATACATTCACCTGCGTGGTACTTAATGCTAATGGCGCTTGAGGTTGTGTAATTGTTACTGTTTGGGTCGTGGTACATCCGTTTGCATCCGTTGCAGTTACGGTGTAAACACCCGACGGAATGTTATTCAAATCCTCTGTAATCGCCTGATTACTCCATGCGAACACATACGGTGCAACTCCACCACTTACCGTTAAATCAATTGACCCTGTATTATTTCCAAAACATCCAATATTTACTTGCGTATAACTTGAAGTTAGTGTGGATGGTTGAGTAATCGTTACCGTTGCTGTTGCCGTACATCCATTCGCATCGGTTACTGTAACAGTATATGTTCCTGCTGCTAATCCTGTTGGGTCTTCAAGCGTTGTGTTGTTACTCCATGCATACGTGTAGGGCGCTGTGCCCCCAGTAACTGTTAGGTTTATTGATCCCGTATTGTTACCACTACACAATACATTCACTTGTGTCGTGCTTAAGGCTAATGCCGCTTGAGGTTGAGTAATCGTAATTGATACGGGTGCTGAAACACATCCATCAACACTTGTTGCTGTGTATGTATACGTTCCTGGTTGTAAATTCTGCGTTGGGGAACCGCCATACGTATACGGGGCATTCGCTCCTGCTGCACTTAAACTTACTGAACCTGTACCTCCAAAACACAACACATTGCTTGGGGTTGCTGTTAATACCGGTTGTGGAAACACGGTAAATTGACTCGTCGTACTGCATCCATTTGAGGCGTTGTATGTTATCGTGCTCGTTCCTGGGCTCACTCCCGTTACTAGACCTGATACAGAAATCGTTGCTACGCCCGTATTCGAACTGCTCCACGTGCCTGGAGTTACTGCGTTCGCTAATTGCGACGTTAAGCCCAAACAGGCAGACAAGGTTCCTGTGATTGGTTGAAGCGGGTTGATTGTTACCGTTCCTGTGCCTGTAACTGGAGGACAGCCCGCCACCGTGTACGTTGCTGTGTAGGTTGTGGTGGTGTTTGGGGTAACCGTTATTGCGGGGCCGGTTGTTCCTCCCGGTGACCATGTAAACGTTCCGCCAGGTACCGTTGATGTCGCTGTTAATGTTGTTTGTTGTCCAGCACATACCGTATCATTGGTTACCGTTACCACGGGAACAGGGTTTACTGTTACTGTTACTGGCGTTAAGGCTGATGGGCAACCAATCGTGTTGATTGACCAGGTAATCGTACACAAGCCATCATTACTTCTTACTCCTTGCGTTGTGCTCCCTGCAGTTACTCCTCCAAGAAAGGACGATCCACCACCACCGCCTGCAGACCATCCTGATCCGTGGTTTTGTGTTGATGTTCCGCCACCACCGCCATAGTATCCACCACCGCCGCCGCCGCCGCCGGCCGCGTTATACCCAGTAGATCCATTTCCTCCCTGACCAAGTGTTCCGTTTGTCGCGCCACGGGTTAAGGTCCATGCTACTCCTCCTCCTACTTGTGTGCCTCCAGTGCCTCCGTAACCTGAACTAAAGTTCGCACTCGTTGTCCCTGAAGTTCCCCCTCCTACTCCTGTTGTAGCATCTCTTCCTCCTCCTGCGCCTCCTCCTGCTACAATCACTCTGTTAGCTAGCGCCGTTCCTCCAACTCGAATATCTGTGGCTCCACCACCGCTTCCACCATGCTGATTCGCTCCTACATCTAGCCCCCCTTGGCCGCCGCCATTCCATCCCATTACGCCGCCGGCATTACCTCCTTTACCACCAACATATACACTTATCGTTTGACCTGCTGTTAATGCTAATGACCCTGTGGCTTGACCTCCTAAACCTCCTGTTGTATTCAACCCATTTCCCCCTTGAGCGCCAAATAACGTTACCGTATAATTTCCCGTTACTGGGGCTGTAAAGGTTTGTACTCCTCCTGTATAATTAAACGTCTGTGTGCCATTCACTGCGCCCCCTTGTGCCGCCGTTCCTACATAATATGTCGTTGTGGTTGATAGCGTTGGGGTAGTATAACTCGCATTCGTTGAAAGTTGACCCGTGCCGTTTGCATTTGAATACCAAACATAATTGTTGTTCTGTCCTCCAGTTGCTGTTAATGTGGCTATGCCTGGGCCGCATAATGTTACATTATTGGCTGTTGGCGCTGCAGGTGACGGGTTTACTGTCACCGTTGCCGTAGCCGTAACTGTACCACAACCTGCGAGCGTGTAGCTCACAGTATACTGTGTTGTTGCGTTTGGTGATACATTTATTGTTGAACCTGTTAAATTACCTGGACTCCATGTAAATGTCCCTCCAGCCATGTTCGTAGTTGCCGTTAACGTCGCCGTCTGTCCTGAACATATCGTTACTCCAGGTACAGTGATTGTTGGAGAGGGGTTGATTGTTATTGTAACGGGCACTAATGGGCTGGCACAGCCTGCTGCTCCAACGATTGGAGTAATAATAACTTGACCATTATTAGCCGGGCTTGCTCCTCCTCCAATAAAACTTGAAACGTTGGTCGCGGAAGGATCGGCAAAGTTACTACCGCCGCCGCCGCCGCCGCCGCCTGTTCCAGCACAATTGACACCTACGCTTCCACCGCCACCGCCAACATATCCACCACCGCCACCGCCCCCCGCAGAAAGGCGTGCATTGCCGCTTCCCCAACCACCTCCTCCACCTCCACCCCCACCTCCAAACCCACCGTTACCTCCTTGTCCCCCAACGGTAGCTTGAGCTCCGCCAAAACCGGCATTAATGCCGAAACCACCACCACCACCACCAGCAGCACGGTTGTTTCCTCCAGCACCGCCATTACCCCCTCCTGTTCCTGAGCCATTACCGCCGTTTGTAATTCCATTGCCGCCTAATCCCCCGGCCTGTGCGCCTGCACCCGCCTGTCCACCTGCTCCACAAGAGGATGAAACACCATTTTGAGCACCACCAGCACCACCAGCGCCCCCTGCTCCTCCATCTCCGGCGGCGCCACCGCCGCCTCCGGCAGATACAATGTGTGTATTGCCAAGTAAAATCCCTGAAAATCCTCCGCCACCAGAAGCGGAACGGTTATATGACCTTGTCTGACCCGCGCCTCCAACAATGATTGAATAGGTTGTTCCCGGGGTTACCGGTACTGTTCCAGTAATCCTGCCACCTTGTCCTCCTTGTATCCCCCCAGAACTTCCTCCACCTGCACCGCGAATATCAAATGTCACAGACGAAACACCGGCTGGAACAGTATAACTTTGAATGCCTCCCGAAAAATTAAATGTAACCGGGTTGGCCGCAACGGGCGGCGACATTTGTCCCTCGGAAACATAATAGGTTGTTGTTGAGTTGAGCACAGGGGTATTAAAAACGGCACCTGTAGCTACTTGCCCCGTGCCGTTAGCGTTTGAATACCAATAAAAGTTGTTATTGCCTCCCGAAGCTGTAAGCGTCGTACTCGCAGAACCACAAAAGACGGTGTTTCCTGTAACTGTTGGCGCTGGAGGTGAGGGATTTACAGTAATGGTAATCGTAGCACAATTTGGCCCGAATTGTCCACCGCTATTATTGTTTACATAATATGTTGTTGTTGTGTTTGGAGTTACGGTGAGCGTTGCTCCCGTACCAATTTGGGACCCTCCGCAGGACCCTGTATACCAGTATTGGGTGCCAAAAGCTCCTAAGGCGGTAAGTGTTACACTTTGACCCGCACAAATGGTATTGCTTGACGCTGAAATCCCGGATGGTGCGGGCGTTGCGCCTGAACAGTTTGTTGAACGATATCCAAACGTCCTGGTTGAAATATTACCACATTGTGGAGAACAACAATTTCCCACATTAAAATAAAATATTCCGGTTGAGGGGGCGGTCCAAGATAAATAAGAGCCTAGGCCGCAATAATCATCATTGGTGGTTAGTGCACCTGTAACAATACCACTTGATATTGTAATGTATGGATCTCCACTGTAAGAGGCTGCGGGGGCAAAACTGTTACAATAGGTAAATTGGTAGGTGCATCCAGCTGTCGCATTGAATGAATAATAACCGAGTGCATTATGGGACTGATACTGCCACGTTAAATTAGGGGCAAGTGAACCTAGGGGATTGTTACAAAACGCCTGTGCGTTAACTGATGAATTACTTAAAAAAAGAGCGAAACAAAAAAATACCCAAAATCGACGAAGTGCACTTAGAGTTTTAGCGAATTCACTAAACGATTTAGTCAGAAATATCATAACAGGTGAGATGCATTAAATTTAGCAAATCACCTGTACAAATAGAAGCACAATGATTATTTATGGCTTTTGACCTTACAAAACGAAGGTTTCCATGAACTTTGTGGTAAAATCCCCCTCAATAAACTTAGGGTCTTGCATTAATTTTTGATGGAAAGGTATCGTGGTTTTAACCCCTTGAATGATATACTCATCCAACGCCCGACGCATTTTTAGTATCGCTTCCTCTCGTGTTTGCGCCACCACAATTAACTTTGAAATCATGGAATCATAATTTGGGGGAATCGTATATCCTGCATAAACGTGGGTGTCTATTCGCACACCATGGCCTCCAGGTGAGTGATAATCGGTGATTTTTCCGGGAGAAGGGCGAAAATCATTATACGGGTCCTCTGCATTAATTCTGCATTGTATTGCATGAAGAATTGGGGTGTAATTCTTTCCGGAAATTTTCTCGCCAGCGGCTAATTTAATTTGCTCTTTTACCAAGTCGAAGTTTATAACCTCTTCGGTAATGGTATGTTCTACTTGGATTCGTGTATTCATTTCCATGAAATAAAAATCACGATTTTTATCGACAAGAAATTCAACGGTGCCAACGCCTTCATAGCGAACTGCTTTTGCGGCTTTTATAGCTGCTTCACCCATTTTATCCCTAAGCTCTGGGGTCATAAACGGTGAGGGCGTTTCTTCTACTAATTTTTGGTGTCTGCGTTGAATGGAACAATCTCTTTCTGAAAGGTGACAAGCGTTGCCGAATTGGTCTCCAGCAATTTGAATTTCTATGTGACGCGGTTCTTCAATGAATTTTTCCATGTAAACACCGTCATTACCGAAAGCTGCCGCTGCCTCTTGACGGGCAGAATCCCAAGCTTCTTGCAGGTCCTCTTCTCTCCAAACAATGCGCATTCCTTTACCTCCACCGCCAGCAGTCGCTTTTAGTATGACTGGGTATTTAATGCGTTCTGCATTAACTTTGGCGTCCTCAACATCTTTCAACAAGCCTTCCGAGCCCGGAATACAAGGAACCCCAGCTTTAATCATTGTTGCTTTTGCTGTTGCTTTATCGCCCATGGCTGCAATTTGTTCAGGAAGGGCACCGATAAATTTTATGCCATGCTCCTGACATACCCTTGAAAATTTTTCATTTTCAGAAAGGAAGCCATATCCTGGATGAATAGCATCTGCATTTGTAATCTCTGCTGCTGCGATTATATTTGGGATGGATAAGTACGATTTTGAACTAACGGGAGGTCCAATACAAACGGCTTCGTCTGCAAACCTAACCGGCAAGGAATCTTTATCTGCAGTTGAATAGACAGCCACTGTTTTAATTCCCATTTCTTTGCAGGTACGTATAACCCGCATGGCAATTTCACCACGATTGGCAATTAGAATTTTCTTAAACATATGTGTTAATTATGCGGGTTCAACCAAGAACAAGGGCTGATCGAATTCTACGGGTGTAGCGTCATCCACAAGCACTTTCACAATTCTACCGCTTACTTCGGATTCGATTTCATTGAACAATTTCATTGCCTCAATAATGCAAATTTTATCTCCTTTTTTGATTTCTGAACCAACTTCTACAAACGCTGGTTTGTCGGGGCTTGATGACCGATAAAAGGTTCCAATCATAGAGGATTTAATCGTAATTGTTGAACTGCTTTCCGATGGAGTTGAAACAACCGGTTCTGTTGTGATGGCCGCGGCCGTGGGGGTTGGCGTTGGAGCATTATTAATTTGGGGTGCTGCTACTTGCGGCGCCATGTAAACTCCAGACGGAACCATGTTTGGACCTTTTATATTAATCTTAAATCCATCCTTTTCAATTTCAACTTTTCCAAGACCAAGCTTTGAAACTAGTTTGATTAGCTCTTTAATTTCTTCGTTATTCATGTTATAAAATTAAGAATTATATGCCCATTTAATATATACTGCGCCCCACGTAAATCCACCTCCAAAGGCGCTCAAAATAATGTTATCTCCTTTTTTCAATTGATTCTCATAATCCCACAAACAAAGCGGTAGCGTTCCGGCCGTAGTGTTGCCATATTTCTGAATGTTAATCATTACTTTTTCCTTGGGTAAGCCCATTCGGTTTGCCGTAGCATCAATAATACGCAAATTTGCTTGATGAGGTACTAACCAGGCAACATCTTCGCTACTTAAGTTGTTTTTCTCCATGATTTCAGCGGAAACTTCAGCCATATTAGTTACAGCGAATTTAAATACCTGTTTGCCCTCTTGCTTAACATAGTGCATTCTGTTTTCTACCGTCTGAATACTGGCTGGATTAACCGAACCTCCGGCGGGCTGAACTAGATATTCTCTGCCCGAACCATCGCTGCGCAGAATAAAGTCTTGAACACCCATTCCCTCATGGTTTGGCTCTAACAACACAGCTCCCGCTCCATCCCCAAAAATCACACATGTGGTACGATCTTCATAATCAAGTATTGACGTCATTTTATCAACCCCAACCACAACCACTTTTTTATATCTTCCTGTTTCAATAAACTGTGCTGCGGTGGATATTGCGTAGATAAATCCAGAACAAGCCGCAATTAAATCAAAACCCCAGGCATTGGTCATGCCCGTTTTATCACACAAGACATTAGCTGTGCTAGGGAAGGGGTAATCTGGCGTAACTGTGGCTAAAATGACCAGCTCAATGTCTAGAGGGTCGGTATTTGTTTTATGCAGCAAGCCTTCGACGGCTTTAGCGGCCATATCTGAAGAAGCGCCATTCTTCATTACTCGGCGCTCTTTTATACCCGTTCGGGTTGTAATCCATTCGTCGGAGGTATCAACAATTTTAGCTAAATCTTCGTTCGAAAGAATATCTTCTGGAACATACCCTTGAACTCCTGTAATTGCCGCGTAAACTTTGCTCATTATTTAAATGCTTTTGTGATTCTGACCGACAACTTGTTTTCAGCAACTTGATGGGCATGTAGAATCATATTTAATACAGCAGTTTCGTTACTAGACCCATGGCCTATCACTACATTTCCTTTTACTCCGAGTATAGGTGTGCCGCCGTAATTCTCAAAATTAAACAAATTGAAGTAATCATCTTCAATTCCTCTAGCTTTCACCAAATTATAAAACCCTTCGGCTTCTTTTAGCACGATATTTCCAGTGAAGCCATCACAAACAATGACATCTGCCTTGTTTGTAAAAATATCTCTGCCCTCAACATTCCCAATAAAATTAATTGAATCTGAGTCTTGCATCAACTTGTAAACTGCTTGTGTTAAAAGATTTCCTTTTGACTCTTCTTCTCCAATGTTCAGCAACCCAATTCTTGGCTTTTCTATTTTTAATATGTGTTCAGCGTACAACGACCCTAATTCCGCGAATTGATAAAGCACATCTACCTTACAATCTGCATTAGAACCCACATCTAATAACACTGATTTTTTTCCATTGACACAGGGAATAGTTGCCGTGATACAGGGCCTAATAACCCCGGGAATCGTATTAATCTTGTAAATTGCTCCAACCAACATTGCACCGGTGTTTCCTGTGCTAGCAAAAACATCTATTTTGCCCTCACTCAGATAATCAAAACCAATGGCAATTGATGCATTTGGTTTTCGAGAAAAGGCCCGAGTTGGATGATCCTCCATTCCTATAATTTCCGGCGAGTGAATAATTTCGAAATTCGCAGGGTCTTCATCTAACGAGGCAAGACCATTACGTATTTCTATTGCGTCCCCAAAAAGAAAAATACGAGACCGACCGTTCAATGCTTGATTTGCCTGAACAGCGCCCAATAGATTTACCCTTGGCGCAAAATCACCGCCAGAAACATCTAAACCAATATTCATTGAGAGGTAATTATGCTGCCGCCTCTTCTTTCTCTGCTACGACCTTCCCTTTGTAATATAGTTTTCCTTCATGCCAGTGTGCATGATGAAACAAATGTGGCTGTCCAGTAGTAGGACAAGTTGCAACATTTGCAGCAACCGCATTTTTATGGGTTCTTCTTTTGTCTCTTCGTGTGGTAGAAATTCGACGTTTAGGATGTGCCATTTTTACTTATTATATTTATTTTAATTCAATTTATTCAATGCTGACCATCTCGGGTCAATTTCAATCTTTTTTTCTTGTGATGGTGGTGGTATATTTAAAAACCTTAATACTTCTGGGTCACATCCGTCATTTGGATGAATGAACCTCGTAGGCAAGGAAACCACTAAGAGTTCGTATACAGGTTGAAACATGTCAATCTGATAACTATCTAGTGGAAGAATAACCAAAGATTCATCTAAGGATTCCTCCGTGCCAAACTTATAAATCAACTCCATCTGTCCATTTACGTCGAGACTCATGTTTTCGTTACATCGATCACATAAAACTTCAAGCGTTGTATTAAGCGTCAACGAAAGCAACATCATGGTCTCTTTCTTTTCCAATTCAGCCTTGGCTATACCTGTACCTTTTTGTACTCCAAAGTTCTCACAAGAATCAAAGAACGATGCTTCAAGTATATACTCGAAGCTGTGGTTGCCAAGTTTCAACCCTGAAAACTGCAGTATGTATGGACTACTTTTTAGCATGATGAAAAAGGCGGGTGTAAAGGTACTGCATTTTTTTGAATTGCCCAAAGAACGTTGTTTAAGCAATACCTTCCGATTCCTTATGGCCTGCAGTAAAGCCCAATGGGTTTGAGTTATTTAATTTAAAGTTTCGTCTATTTCTAGCCGCATCGATTGCAACATACAATGCGTTTCTCATTCCTTCCACCGAGGCCTCGCCTTTCCCTGCGAGATCGAAAGCCGTTCCGTGTCCGGGTGAGGTTCTAATAACAGATAGGCCCGCTGTATAATTAACTCCGCCATCAAATGCAATTGCTTTGAACCCTGTTAGTCCTTGGTCGTGGTACATTGCCAACACGGCATCAAATTCAAAACAAAGACCAGCCCCGAAAAAACCATCAGCAGAATAAGGGCCAAAAGCCAAAATTCCTGCGTTTTTTGCATTGCTAATTGCCGGTGAGATCTGCTCCATTTCCTCTAATCCGATGGTTCCCGATTCACCCGCATGCGGATTGAGTCCAAGAACAGCAATTTTTGGTTTAATAATATTGAAATCCTGTCTGAGCATTAAGTCAAGGTTTTTGATTGCCCCAACAACCGTATCTTTAACAACTGCTGCCGGGATATCCTTGATTGCAATGTGATTCGTAGCTAATGCCACCTTCAACCGTTCTTCACAGAGTACCATTAAGGCTCCTTCTGCTTTAAATCGTTCATTATAATATTCTGTGTGGCCTGTAAACCCTGGGGTGATGCTGTGTATGTTTTGTTTTGATACCGGAGCCGTAACAATACCGTCTAGGGTTTTTGCTGCTAAATCTTCGGCGGATTTTTCCAGAGCCCATAGTGCAATTTTAGCCGAGGACTCTGTAGGCTTTCCTTCAACAACTTCTATGTGTTCCTTGGGACTCACAATGTTCAGCTTTCCTGTTTGCGCCTGGTTAATGTTTTGAATTGTTTGAATGGGTAAATCTTCGTGATTTAGTTGTTTTTTCCATCTATTAATTAAGAATAAAGGGCAATAGGCTATAATCGTTGTCTCTTGCAGTAACCGATGGTCAGCAAACATTTTAACAATAAGTTCTGGCCCAATCCCCGCCGGGTCGCCGCAGGTAATTCCTATCTTCATTTGTTGGTTTTGTTCTTTGTCCATTTCGGATAATTTATAATGAAGTCGTATAGCAGGCGAACCCCATAGCCTGTTCCACCTTTCGGGCGGTAGTGTTTTGGGGCTTCAAGCCATGTGGGTCCCGCAACATCTAAGTGAATATATGGGGCCTTAACAAAGGTTTCAAGGAACTTTCCGGCAGTAATCATTCCCGCATCCGATCCGCCAATATTTTTTAAATCTGCGATTTCCGATTTCATCGGCTCTAAATAATCATCCCAAAAAGGAAACGTAACTACACGCTCATGCGTTTCGAATCCAGATGCTTGAAGTTGTTCCAGTGCCGAGGGGTCAGCGTTGCCCATGGCAATGGATGCGCTGGTGCCAATCGCTCTCAGGGCGGCACCCGTAAGTGTAGCAGCGCTTAACACCAGCTCCGGATTAAATTTATCCGCATATGACAGGGCATCAGCAAGAATCATTCGACCTTCTGCGTCAGTGTTTAACACTTCCACGGTGGAGCCATTAAACATTTTAATTATATCTCCAGGTGCATAAGCCTCTCCCCCTGGTCGGTTGTCGGTTGCCGGAATAAGGCCGATAACTTCAACAGGAACTGCCAATTCAGAAAGCATATAAATGGCACCAGCCACCATTGCTGCACCAGCCATATCGCTTTTCATAGAATCCATGCTGCCCGGTGTGGGCTTAAGGCTCAAGCCTCCTGTGTCGTAAACTACGCCTTTTCCAACCAACACAATTGGCTTCTTATTCGTTCGTTTTGACGGTTTATAGTGTATTACGGTAAAGGTTGGCGGGGTAACGGAACCTTTATTAACCGCTAAAAGCCCCCCCATCTTCATTGCCTTAATCTTTGTATGATTGAGTATATCAACTGAACAATGTTTCGCTTCACAAAGCGCCTTAATCTCCTTGGCAAAATCAACGGCATTTAAATGAGAAACGGGTAGGTTTACCATATCGCGAACCCAAGAAACGGCAATGGTTGTTGTCGTTAACTGAGCAATAGCGGATTTTGACACCGTTTTCGGCACCTGAATGGCCGTTAGTTTTGGCGACTTTTTCTTTGATAAGAATCTGTCAAACCGATAATCCGCCAATAGAATTCCTTCAATAAGGGCAAATAATTCATCGTCAACATCCATAATCAAGGTGCTGGTTTCGTTTTGAACCAATCGATAGATTTCGGAGCCCGTTATTCGTTGTTTTTCTTGAGATTCTTTAAAGAGTTGCGTGGAAACAAAAATATCCCACTGCGCTCCCTTATTGTAGTCCCATAGGATGTTTTCTTTAAAGCGATCTTCAGTTCTTGCGCTAATACGAACGCTGTCTTTGGCCGTTGAGGTGTATTTAAGTTCTATCATGGTGCAAAATTAACATTAAAATAAAGGTGCCAATTGATTTTCTATACGTGTTAATATGCGCGGAACTAAAATTGGGGCTGGAAGGTCTTGGATCTCATCTAGGGTGAACCAATTTCCATGCGTGATGGGTGGTTTATTTTCATGAATAAGAACCGCGTAATTCAAGCGTTGGTGACTCAAAACGTGTAATGAGGGGTCCATCAACACCTTGTTTTCAAGTGCTAGTTCAGAAAGAAACGCCTCTTCTGATGGGTGTTCGTCAAATGGAAACAGGTGGAGGTTTTCCCAAATTGATCCTTTTTGCTGCTGAATCATCAGGATTTTACCCTGATTAATTATTATTTTAAAGGTTAAAAACCTATTAACCGCCTTCTTTTTCGGCTTTTTAACGGGCCGAAGATGTTGGGAATTATTGGCTCTTGCTAAGCAAGCCTCCTTTACAGGACACTCGGGACAGGCGGGTGATTTTGGCGTGCAAATCAAGGATCCCAAATCCATCAAGGCCTGATTAAAATCTCCCGGTCGATTTTTAGAAAGTATTTCAATCGCAAACTCCTTTATTACTTTTGCGGTTTGCGCTGATTCTACTGGGTCCGGAAGGTCTAAAAGCCTTGAAACAATACGAATAACGTTCCCATCAATTGCTGCTACAGGCTCGTTAAAGCTTATAGAACTTATTGCCGCAGCTGTATAGTCTCCTATGCCGGCGAGTTTAATTAACTCCGTATGTTTCGTTGGAACGGCTCCTTGATATAATTCCATGATTTGCCGAGCGGCCTTATGCAAGTTTCTTGCTCTAGAATAATAACCCAGCCCTTTCCATGCGAGAAGCACATCTTTTTCATCTGCAGACGCTAAGTGTTCAATGCTCGGAAAAACGGAAGTTAATCGATAGAAAAATGGAGCTCCCTGCTCTACTCTAGTTTGTTGCAAAATGACTTCGCTAATCCAAATAAAATAAGGGTTTTTTGATGTTCTCCAGGGTAAATCGCGTTTATTTTGGTCGTACCACGATAAGATTGCACCTTGAATATTAGCCATTTACGTTTTTTTTGATATATTTTTTAGTAAAAATCAACGACTTAGTGGATTTCTGCGCTATTTTTGTTCCGCGAAATTACAAATTGTCACACTTTATTAACATCAATCAAAAATGACTAAAGCAGATCTTATTGCGAAAATTTCAGAGGAAACCGGATTGGAGCGCAACGAGGTGTC